>OFMF01000693.1_pt1 | contig 31571 bp, 27 predicted proteins | sample 1541771 | NCBI WGS metagenome assembly OFMF01 (sample SAMN04209235, study PRJEB22552) | human gut metagenome | biome: gut; material: feces | host: Homo sapiens | place: USA: Oklahoma
TATGTTGTAGGATTTGATATTTCTGAAAAGATTACATTTTTTTGCAAAGAGAATGGACATACAAGACAAATACAAATTGGTACATTACTTATATTGATATCAAAATAGTAGGGGAGATTATCATGACTAGCGGAATTAGCAATCCCGTTGCAATGGAAGATGTCGCTATTGAAAAAAATCAATCAGTCGGGTCATTAAGGAAAATTCACAATTAGATAAGTTTTGTTTGAAAGGGATATGATAATGTACATTTCATTTAACAACATGACTGGAATAATAATGTACATTATGAAATGGTATACAGACAGTATATGAGAAGAGGAATGTCTTGAAATGTACATATCCCATATCAATATTAAATGTACATTTGTCTGTTATGTACATCTGTAGAAAATGTACATAATAGGCGGAATCCCTTGAATTATAAGGGATAAAGGCATCTTGCCAATTATGTACATTTATTTTTAGTTTTAACCAAAAAAGGAATTTTCATTTAATTACTTGAAAATTCCTTTTTTATTTACGCAAAAATTTCTTTTAAGTTTTCTTTTTGGTTTTACAATAAGAACGAACTACTGATTCCGCCATCTACAACAAGGTCAATTCCACTAATAAATCGTGCTGCATCAGAGCAAAGGAAAGCAGCAGCCATTCCAAGGTCCTTCTCTTTTGTAAAACCACGAAGAGGCGTACAGTTCTGAATATTTTCTAACCGTTCTGGTGTTTTTAAGTTTGTTTTTGCAAGCATATCAGTGTATACAAATCCAGGATTTAAGCTGTTTACACGGATACCATATGGTCCAAGATCACGGGAAAGACTTCTCGTAAGTCCTTTGATACCGCTTTTACATAAAGTATATGCCTGAATATCATGCATTCCGAGGATGGAAGCAAGGGAAGAGATAAAAAGGATACATCCAGAATTTCGTTTTTTCATATTTACAGCAACAGCCTGTGAAAATAAAAATGGTGCTTTAGCCTGAGTAGCAATGATGGTATCTAATTCTTCTTCGGTAAAGTCAAAATAATCTTTTTTGTTATTGATTCCAGCATTGTTAACCAAAATGTCGATAGGTGTAGTTTCTTCGATTTTGGAAATGAGTTCGTCATAGTGTGCGGTATCTGTGATGTCGAATACATAATAAGAACAATGTTCCCCTAGTTTGCTGATTGCTTCCTTTAATTTTTCTTCACGGCGTCCAAGGATGATGACGTTAGCATCCGCATCCAAAAGTTCGCTTGCAATGGCGAATCCGATACCAGTAGCCCCCCCGGTGACAATGGCAGTTTTTCCCTTTAGGGAGATTTCTTTTTTCATAATGTCTTCCTTTCGTAAAAATATTAAAAACAATAAAGAGTATTTGAAAATAAAGAATTAATCTTTAAAATAAAGAAAAAAATCTTTATAATAAAGATTGTAATACAAATAACCAAGAATGTCTATATAAAAAGGAACTTGAGTTTCCGCAGTTTTATCCACAATGGTAATTTTTTTCATGTATAGTTATTAACAACTTTCCCAAAATGTTTAAAATATAAGGAATCCAAAGGATGCGGATGCTTGAACTTACAAAAATGACCCATTTGAAAGTCAGACAATTTCTGAATTCAGATGGGTCAGAATTAAATGTAAAAGAGGGTCAAATTTCTTGACAATTTTAGCGGGATTATTTGCCCGGTACAATTTCCAGCCAATATCCGTCAGGATCTTCAATAAAATAAATTCCCATAGATGGATTTTCGAAGCAGATACATCCCATCTCTTTATGTTTTTTGTAAGCAGCATCGAAATCATCGACAGCAAATGCGAGATGGATCTCATTATCTCCCAGTTCATATGGTCGATCCATATCACGCAGCCAGGTGAGCTCTAAAAGATGCGGGGTCACACCGTCTGTGAGATATACAAGCTTAAAACTTTCGTCATCGGCAAGTTTTTCACGTTCTACTTTTAAATTCAGAGCTTTCTGGTAAAAATCCAGTGATTTTTCAAGATCATATACATTCAGGTTATTGTGTGCAAATGTAAAATTCATTTTAGTACCTCCATAGAATCATAAGGTTTTTATTCACAGTCAAGTGGAATGATGACTGGAATCTACTTTCTAAGGATATCACAGGAGGAGAGGAAAAATCAATAATGCATAGATAAAACCTGATGGGATAGAGTGATAACACAGAATACAGTGAAAAATGAATGAAAAACATTTTTGAAATGCAAAACATGTGGAAATAAAGCTGAAAAAAACAAGAAAATAAAAAAGAATGCAAGAACCCATTGACGAAACGTCAAAAATTATATACAATAACAAAAGTGAAAAAATAAAGAAAGTGGAGGATTCCTGCAATGACTGCATATAAAGATTTGAGCAAAGAAGAGTTATTGGAATTAAAGAGTGGCCTGGAGGCGCAGTTTGAAGAAGTGAAGGCAAAAGGTCTGAAACTGGATATGTCCAGAGGAAAACCGTCAGCAGACCAGCTGAATCTGTCAATGGGGATGATGGATACACTGACAAGTGGTGTTGATCTGACTTGTGAAGATGGTGTTGACTGCCGTAACTATGGTGGACTTGATGGAATTGATGAAGCAAAACAGCTTCTTGCAGATATGATGGAAGTTCCGAAAGATAACGTGATCATTTTCGGAAACTCAAGTCTGAATGTGATGTATGATACGGTAGCACGTGCAATGACACATGGTATCATGGGAAGTACTCCATGGTGTAAGCTTGATAAGGTAAAATTCTTATGTCCGGTTCCGGGATATGACAGACATTTCGCGATTACAGAGCATTTCGGAATTGAGATGATCAATGTACCGATGACATCAACAGGACCGGATATGGATATGGTTGAGAAACTTGTAAGCAGTGATCCGGCAATCAAAGGAATCTGGTGTGTACCGAAGTACTCTAACCCACAGGGAATCACATATTCTGATGAGACAGTGTTCCGTTTTGCGAACTTGAAGCCGGCAGCAGAAGATTTCCGTATCTTCTGGGATAATGCTTACTGTGTACATCATTTATATGAAGATAAGCAGGATTATCTGATTGAGATTCTGATGGAGTGTAAGAAGGCCGGTAACCCGGATATGGTTTACAAGTTTTCTTCTACATCCAAGATCAGTTTCCCAGGATCAGGAATTGCAGCAATGGCAGCATCTGATGCGAACCTGGAGGATATCAGAAGCACAATGCGTGTGCAGACGATCGGACATGATAAGGTAAATCAGCTGCGTCATGTAAGATTCTTCGGAGATATTCACGGAATTGTAGAACATATGAAGAAACATGCAGATATCCTGCGTCCGAAGTTTGAGACTGTTCTTGAAGTTCTTGAAAGAGAACTTGGCGGACTTGAGATTGGATCATGGATCGCGCCACGCGGAGGATATTTCATCTCCTTTGATGCGCTGGATGGATGTGCGAAAGCGATTGTTGCGAAGGCGAAAGAAGCTGGCGTTGTTATGACAGGAGCGGGAGCAACATTCCCTTATGGAAAAGATCCACATGACAGCAATATCCGTATCGCACCGTCTTATCCAACACCGGAAGAACTTGCAGTTGCCGCTGAAGTATTTGTGTTGAGTGTAAAACTGGCAAGTGTTGATAAGATCCTTGAGACAAAATAAATAACAGCATTTTATAAAGACCTTTTGCAAGTGGTTGATCTGCTGGCAGAAGGTCTTTTTCTGATGGTTGACAGTTACTGTTTACTCCCGTGTCAATCATTCCGCTGATTGACACGGAGGATGCGTGTTTTGATTTGAATGCATCTCGCCCCATCGCCAAAGGCGATTTAAAATGGCGAGATGCGTTGCTGGTCGCACATCGTGTGAACAGTAACGGTTGACATGCGTTTCCAGGGAGATTATAATGTAGTGCATAGCAGAAAAGAGGAATGACATGATAAAAGGTGTAATATTTGACGTAGATGGTGTCCTTCTCAATTCCATGCCTGTCTGGGAGAATCTTGGAGAATTGTATCTGGATCATTTGGGAATTGAGGCCGAGAAGAACCTGGGGGAGACGTTATTTGAGATGAGCCTGGAGGAGGCAGCAGATTATCTGATCTCACATTATAACCTGGAGAAGACAGTGGAAGAGGTTGTACAGGGACTGAATAAGGAAGTGGAAGATTATTATGCAAAACGAGTTCCATTGAAAGAAGGGGTTCGTCAGTATCTGGAGGAATTCAGAGAGCGGAAGATTCCTATGGTGATCGCAACAACCGGTGACCGGAAGAATGCAGAAGCAGCTCTGAGCAGATTGAAGGTATTACCTTATTTTCAAGGAGTTTTTACAGCATCTGAGATTGGAAGTGGTAAGGATCAGCCGGATATTTATTTTGCAGCACTTTTGCAGCTGGATACGGAGCCGGAACAGACCTGGGTGTTTGAAGATACTTACCAGGCTTTGAGAACGGCAAAGCATGCGGGATTTAAGACAGTAGCAGTTTATGATAAGGCAAATGACAAGAATCTGGCGCAGATCTGGAATACGGCAGATATCTATTTGCCGGAATTTGATGATTTTAATGTTTTTTGGAACAGGGTGTCTGAGGAAGAGAAAGAACAGTTGCTGATTGTAGAATAAGAGGAGAATGAAAAAGCAGATTCGGATTCAAAGGAGAGATGCTCCGGTAGAATTCGAATCTGCTTTTTATCATATAATTGGCTGGTCTGTCTTGTGTTTAGAGAAGGTGAATGCCGGCATCAGCAGCAGCTTCAACTACATTTTCAGGCCAGAGGGAAGACTGTACTTCACCGATATGAGCCTTTCTTAAGTAATACATACAGATACGGGACTGTCCAATACCGCCGCCGACTGTATATGGAAGCTCGCCATTCAGCAGTGCCTTCTGGAATGGAAGTTCTGCACGATCTTCACATCCGGCTTCTTTTAGCTGTGCCTTTAATGAGTCTTCGTCAACACGGATTCCCATAGAAGAGAGTTCAAGACCGATGTCAAGAACCGGATAGTAAACGATAATGTCACCGTTCAGCTCCCAGTCATCATAGTCCGGAGCACGACCGTCATGTCTTTCGCCGGAAGCAAGTACGCCACCAATCTTGGAGATAAACACTGCGCCTTTTTCCTTCGCAATCGCTTTTTCACGTTCTTTGGTAGTAAGATCCGGATAAAGGTCTTCCAGCTCCTGTGTAGTGATGAAAAAGATATCATCAGGAAGAAGAGGATCAATATAGTTGTAACGTCTGGAAATGTATTCTTCGGTATCTTTCAGAGCCCGGTAGACTTTGCGGACAGTGTACTGAAGTGTCTCTGTGTTACGTTCTTCCTTAGAAATTACTTTTTCCCAGTCCCACTGGTCAACATACAGAGAATGGATGTTGTCTGTATCTTCATCACGACGTATCGCACTCATATCTGTGTAAAGCCCTTCGCCGGAATGGAAATTATAATTCTTCAATGCATATCTCTTCCATTTTGCAAGAGAATGAACGATCTCTGCAACAGAACCATCCTGTTCTTTGATGTCAAAGGAAACCGGACGTTCCACACCGTTTAAGTTATCATTCAGACCGGATTCCGGACGGACAAACAGTGGTGCTGACACTCGTGTCAGGTGGAGATTCTTTGCAAGAGCACGCTCGAAGTGGTCTTTCACTTCTTTGATGGCTACTTCTGTCTCACGAATTGTAAGAGGGGAATGATAGCCAGCAGGTATTCTTAACTGTTCCATAATAAACTCCTTTATGTTAGCATTTTATTGCTGTTCACAGTATTATGCGGTCAGCAATAGCATTTCTCTTCTATTTTAAGTGGAGAAGAATAAGAAGTCAATGGAAAGGTGAAATGAACACTTGTAATCAGTAAAAAAAATTGCTAAAATGAGCAGTAGTGAGTAATAAATAGTAAGGGACGAAGGTGTAAATAATGAATGTAAATGATATGATTGATACAATTCTGAATTTTGACCTGGATGTTGTTCTGGCGGGACTTAATGAAAGCAGTCATCATTTGAGTCAGATGGAATTTATTTCTCTGATCGTTATAACGGTCGGAGCAGTACTGTTATGTCTGACGGGGCTGAAACTGGTACGTTTCTGGTCAGTGATTGCAGGATTGTCAGCAGGATGTGCAGCTGGAATTGCAGTCGGAGCGATTGCAGGTCTGGATCAGACAATCGCATTGGCAGCAGGAGCGGGTGTGGGACTTGTATTGGCGGTGCTTGGTGCATGGAAGAAGCAGATTGGTGGATTTGTGACAGTAGCGGTACTTGTCTTTGTTGTCAGTGTACATCTGATGAAACCACAGGATCTTATTATGTATGGAATCTGTGCGGGTATCGGTCTTGTGTGTGCATTGCTTTCTATTAAGTTTCATAACTTTATGCTGATTGCTTCTTCTTCTGTGTTTGGAGCAATGGCAGCGGGCAGTAGTATCTTTTATCTACAGCCGTATAAAAACGGAATGATCCATGTGGCACTTTGTGTTGCAATTGGTGCACTTAGTATCTGGATCCAGCTTCTTTTGGAATCCGGAAAACGTAAGAAAAAGAATTTACTTAAAGCCGCAGAGATCCGTGAAGAACATTCTACAGAAAATGAAGTCGAGAAGGCAAGGGCACTGGTCGAGAATCTGGATGATTTTGATGAGCTGGATGAGATTATAGAGAGTCTTCCGGAAAATGTCCTGAAAGAAGACAAGGGCACAACAGTTGTCAGCATGGATGAATTTGATGATCTTGAAGATGATCTGGAAGAAGATGAAGTGGAGAACTTTAAAGAAGAGAAGTTTGATGTAGACGAGGAAGAAGTCGAAATTGAAGTAACTGCTGATGAGGCAGATGCGACAGAGGATTATGATTTTGATGAAGATCCGGATGACTTAGATGATTTGGATGATTTAGATTATCTTGATGACGATGATGATATCGAGTTTCTGGATGAAGATGAGTAGATAGAAAAAGCTATCGATTACAATAACTTAACACATATCTGTGTTGTTATCGTAGTCGATAGCTTTTGTATTATCTTACTGCTGTAAATACTCCGCGGAGATCATGGATTACATGTCTTGGACATTTTACAGAGCACATTCCACAGCTTAAGCAGATGTCTTCCTGGATTACTGCGCAATTATCTTCTACATGAATTGCACCTGCAGTACATGTTTTTTCACAAATACCGCATCCAATACAACTGACTTCACACTGTTTACGTGCAACAGCTCCTTTTTCTTTGTTAGAGCATTTTACTACAATGTAGTTTGCACATTCGTGAATCTTGATCAGGTTCTGTGGACAGACTTTTGCACACTGTCCACAGGCAATACATTTTTCTTCGTCTACTTCGGCAACGCCATATTCATTCATGGAAATCGCGCCGAATTTACATTTTTCTATACAGGCTCCACATCCGATGCAGCCATCTTTGCATCCACCGTCTTCAGAGCCGGCTGCGCGGCAGCCACCGTTACAGGCAACCAGAGCTGCCCGGTAAGGAAATCTCTTTTTAATTGCCATGATTATTTCTTCCTTTCGTATGGTGTGTTAGAAAGAGGAAGGTTGTAGCGTCTTTCTCCGTCAAATCTGCAATATGCATCCGCGATTGCAGGAGCAGTAGGGATGGATGTGATCTCTCCGATACCGATTGCTCCACAGGCAACATCCAGACCAGGTTTATCAATAACGATTGCTTCAATCTCAGGAACTTCGTGAGAACGGAAAAGTCCTAAGGAACCATATTTGTCAATTGGTTTACAGTTTTCATCGATTGGATACTGCTCTCTGAGTGCATATCCCATTGACATTACAACACCGCCTTCAATCTGACCTTCGCAGGAGAGAGGGTTGACAGCTTTACCAACATCATGTGCGGCAATCATTTTCTCAATCTTACCTGTCTTAGGATCAAGGATGCAGACCTGAGTTGCATATCCATAAGCAACGTGAGATATCGGATTAGGCACATCTGCACCAAGTGGATGAGTCTTAGCGAGATACTCTCCGTAGAAAGTTTCTCCAATCATATCTTTCATGGACTTACCGCTGTTTTTCGCTTCCATGAATTTTTCACATGCTCTGCGGCACGCTTCACCAGTTACAAGTGTCTGACGAGAACCGGAAGTTGTACCGGAATCAGGTGAAATCCATGTGTTGCTTCGCTCATAGACGATATCATCATGGGAAAGATCTGTATTTGTAACGATCATCTGTACAAGTACAGTACCAAGTCCCTGACCGATACAGGAAGCACCAGTGAAGATGTGAAGTTTTTCATCTTCTTCAACAATTAATTTTACACGTCCTGTATCCGGGATACCAACACCAACACCGGCATTCTTCATAGCACAACCAAGGCCAACAGCCTTACCGGCCGCAAGTGCAGCATCATACTCTTCTTTGACAGCTTCCAGTGTTTCTACAAGACCTGTAGAGTTATCTACAATCTGTCCGTTCGGAAGTACTTCGCCTGGGCGGATCGCATTGCGGTAATGAATCTCCCAAGGTGTAATGCCTACCTTGTCAGCCATCATGTTCAGAAGTGTCTCTGTTGCGAAACAAGTCTGTGTAACACCAAATCCGCGGAATGCTCCGGCAGGTGGGTTATTTGTATAGTAAGCAGTTCCTTCAATTTCAAAGTTTTCATAATGATAAGGTCCTGCTGCATGTGTGCATGCACGTTCAAGAACAGGGCCTCCAAGAGAAGCGAATGCACCTGTGTCAGATTTAACAATCGCTTTTACACCCTGGATCACTCCATTCTCATCGCATCCCATTGTCATATCCATGTAGAATGGGTGACGTTTCGGATGGACAAGCAAGGATTCCGCTCTGGATAGTTTCATCTTGATCGGTTTCTTTGTTACGTAAGTAAGCAATGCACTTAAATGCTGAACAGTCATGTCCTCTTTACCACCGAAACCACCGCCGACTAATGCGTTCTGAACTTTTACTTTATCTGTTCCAAGCATAAGTGTAACTTCGTGCAATGTCTGGTGAGCAGACTGGTCTGTTGAATATACGAAAATGTCACCGTCTTCATCATAGAAAGAAACAGCACATTCCGGTTCAAGGAAAGCATGCTCAGTCCAAGGTGTCTCAAAGTGATGTGAGATCACGTACTTGGAATTCTTGATTGCTTCTTCCGCATTTCCGCGGCTGATGTGCTTATAAGCACATACGTTAGTCTCTTCTTCATCATAAACAAGAGGTGCATCCGGAGCGGCAGCTTCTTCCACTGTATGCACATGAGGAAGTACTTCATATTCAACTTTAATAAGTTTCTTTGCTTTTTCTACAGTTGCCATGTCAGTTGCAGCTACAAGGGCAATTGCATCTCCGAGATAATGAGTCAGTCCACCAACCGGAATCAGTGAATACTGGTCATGTTTTAAGTGTCCGATCTTATTCTCCCCAGGAATATCATCGGCTGTTACAACCGCTTCTACGCCAGGCAGAGCCTCGGCAGCAGAGGTATTAATAGAAAGTACGCGAGCTCGTGGATATTTACTACGAAGAGCAGCGCCATAGAGCATTCCTTCCGGATAATAGTCATCCGGATATTTACCTGTTCCAAGCACTTTTTCTTCAACATCTATACGAGAAACACGGGAACCAAGAGTCCAGCTAGGATCTCCGTCATCTGGTAAAACTCCTTCTTTCAGAATCTTAGCTGCCAGACGCACCGCGTCCATGATCTTGACATATCCTGTGCAGCGGCAATAGTTGTTGCGCAGCGCATAGCGAATCTCATCATCGGTTGGTTCCGGATTTACATCCAAAAGTGCTTTTGTGCACATAACCATACCAGGAATACAGAATCCGCACTGTACAGCGCCTGCCTTCCCGTAAGCATAAGTGTAAACTTTCTGTTCCCAATCAGAAAGCCCCTCGACTGTGATGACATTCTTTCCGGCCAATGAATCTGTGTCAGGTACGCAGGATTTGCAAGTCTGTCCATCAATGATAACAGTACAGGCTCCACAAGCGCCTTCGCTGCAACCATCCTTTGCAGAGGTAATGTGCAGTTCATCACGCAGGAACCGTAACAGTTTCTGATTCTTTGAAGGTGAGACTTCCTGACCATTTACTATAAATGATGCCATGTCAGTTACTCCTTTCTTTGTGACAAAATCCCCAAAGAAAAATCTTTGAGGAGTATGTGTTTGTTGTGTATTTTTAATTATATAAAGATACCTATGGTTACATTTTATCACATATTCAACAAAAAGCAACAACTATTCTAAAAAAGTTTTTTGACATCTAAAAATATTTTAGATATATGATATAAAAAATGCATATCAGGATAAAAAAGGGAAGTACCGCAAAATGATACTCCCTTGTAATTATCTTATATAAATTGTTATTAGAAACCAAAAAGATTTACAACGCGATTTTAATTATCGTGTTCTTCTTCAAATGGATCGTCGTAATCATCTTCATCATCGTAATCATCTCCACCGCGGGAAGCAATTGCGAGAATCAGTGAAATAACAGCAAGTACACCACTTACACCGGCTAAAATCAGAAGCTCGAATTCATCTCCATGTTTCAGGAAAGCAAAAACAGCACTACCGATATAGACAATCATCGGGATAAGGAATGCAAAAAGTGTATCACGGTTATTCATGATGAAGTATAACAGTGCAGTGACAAGCATACAAAGAGCAACAATGACATAATTCATGCCTGGAGCAGAAGTTACGTCAGCTCCTGATGTGCTGAGTCCTGTTACGAATCCTTTATAAATACAGAAACCAAATGCAAGCAGGGAAATGATTCCAAGGATGATGCGTCCAGGTCTGAAACGTGGATATTCGTCTACATATTCATATTCATATTCATCGTCATCTTCATCATCAGAGGATTTCTCATCATCATAGTCATCCATTTTTCTGGATTTTACATCTTCTTTTGCTTTCGCAGTTTCGGCTTCCTCTTTCTTTTTCTTCTTGGCAGCTTTACTGTCAGGGTCAGTTGCAAGCATATCTTCGTATCCCTTGCGAACTGCTTTTTCACGCTTATCACGGATTTCTTCCGCTGGAATGTTCCCATATTTCTGCTCTTCGGAATTATCAGTGGCAGTGGCATCAGTGGCAGCTTTCTGTGCAGCGGCTTTGCGGGCTCTGGCTCTCTCCTTAAGAATACGTTCAGCTTCTTCTTCTGAAATCCCTTTGTCAGCAGCAAGGCGGGCAATCGCTTCTTTGCGGGCGCGGGCTTTTGCTTCTCTGCGGGCAGCTCGTTTCTCTTCAGCGGCACGGGCGGCAGCCTCAGCTTTCGCTTTTTCTTCAGCGGCACGGGCAGCAGCTTCGGCTTTCGCTTTTTCTTCAGCAGCACGAGCGGCAGCTTCAGCTTTTGCCTTCTCTTCAGCAGCGCGGGCTTCAGCCTCAGCTTTCGCTTTTTCTTCAGCGGCACGAGCCTCAGCTTTTGCTTTCTCTTCCGCGGCTTTCTTGGCAGCGATCTTCTTTGCACGTTGTTTATCAAGGTTCCATTGCTTTTTACAGCTATGGCAGATTGCATATTCATTAAAGATTGGATCCCCGTTTTCGCTGGTGCCAATCTGCTTATTCTGCAAATCCAGGTCTTTTCCACATATTGGGCACTTCATATTAATCATGTACTCCTCTCTTTTGTATCAAAATATTTATAACAGATTTATTATAGCATCTTAAAAGAGGAAGAACAACGAAAAAAGTGTGTTTTACATAAAATGTTTTAGAAAAAAATCAAAATTGCGTAAGAATTTAGTTTAAATTCATAAGAAATGGTGGACTTTAAAAATTTAATGTGTTAAAATCAAAAAGTGGCCTGAGAAGGCAAAAGGTATTGTTATGGTTTATGGTATGCCGTAAGCCATCATATAATTAGCCGGTTGAGAAGGAGATTGTTTCGTATGAGTAAGAAGATCAGAACCGAGGCAGTAGATTATTTGTTTCAGGCAATCTTAAGCCTTGAGAATAAAGAAGAGTGTTATACATTTTTTGAAGACATCTGTACGATCAATGAGCTGCTTTCATTGTCACAGAGATTTGAAGTGGCAAGAATGCTCCGTGAACAGAAGACATATCTGGAGATCGCGGAGAAGACAGGAGCATCCACTGCGACAATCAGTCGTGTGAACCGTTCTCTTAATTACGGGAATGACGGATATGATATGGTTTTCAAACGTGTAGGGCTTGCTGAGGAAGAGAATGGAACGGAAGAATAACACTTAAGAATTAAGCTTACAATAAAATACCTTTTATCAATCAAAAGATACAGCTTGCGGAAGATCCTGATAAAGTCTTTCGCAGGCTGTATCTCATTTTAAACAGAAATGTTTATTTCCCTTTCTTTTTCTCTTCGTTTTTTGAAGACTTGGAAGAGAGGTCATCAATGATCCGTTCAATGATCATTTTCTTGATATATACATCAAAACTCAAGCTGCATATAAATGCAAACTGCTGTAAGATCTCCTTATCTTCGCCATCAGCAAGATGAGTGAAAGTCTCAGCAGATTTCTCATAAGTAGCAGTTACATTCTCTTTGATGGAATCCAGCTGTTCTTTTTCAATCTTGCAGACTTCTTTGTAAATATCCGCTAATTCAAAAGAGCTTCCATCCGGAAAATATTTCTCTGTGAGCGGTGCAAGGACTGTCTCAATATCTTTAATTGAAAGAATACTCTTAAAATAATAAATGAAGACCAAAAGGAGCAGGTGCTCTCTGGAATACTTCTTCTTCACCGGGGGTGGAAGAAGATTGTTCTTCGTATAATTATTGATCATGGTCTTTGTCAGGATCTTATCATCAGGGTAACGTTTGGTCGAAGCCAGCTGCTCATCCATAAAAGTAGTTACTTGATCCATGTAAAGATCAATATTCGGAACATCGCCGGGATGCACATAACTTAAAGAAGAAAGTTCTTCCAAAATGCTGTTTAACAGATTACTTGTGTCTATATTCATGTTATCACCTCAATACATTTATTATATAGTATTTAAAACTAGATAGCAAGCAAAAGATAAGAAGGCCGGAAAATGTAGTTGACAAACAGGAACGTGTGTTTGATAATGGGAATACATTTACAGATATCTTTATAACTTTAAAGGAGTAGAAAGATGAGCATTTATGATAAATTAAATGAACCACAGAGAGAGGCTGTTTACCACACGGACGGTCCTCTTCTGATCCTTGCCGGAGCCGGTTCAGGAAAAACAAGAGTTCTGACGCACAGGATCGCGTATCTGATCGGAGAACGTGGCGTGAACCCATGGAATATTCTTGCAATCACATTTACGAACAAAGCGGCAGAAGAGATGCGCCAACGTGTGGATAATCTTGTCGGTTTTGGAGCGGAAAGTGTATGGGTGAGTACATTTCACTCTGCGTGCGTGCGTATTTTGAGAAGATTTATTGACAGATTAGGGTATGAGAATCATTTTACGATATATGATACAGATGATCAGAAGACATTAATTAAGGAAGTCTGTCGGAAAGTAGATGTGGATACGAAAGTGTTTAAAGAAAGAAGTCTGCTTTCAGCAATTTCATCTGCCAAGAATGAGATGATCCTTCCGGACGAATTTGAACTGAATGCCGGAGGAGACTTTGCAAAGATGAAGATTGCTAAGGTTTATCGCGAGTATGAGGCGCAGATGAGGGCGAATAATGCACTGGATTTTGATGATCTGCTTGTAAAGACAGTACAGCTTTTGCAGACACAGCCGGATGTGCTTGAGAGTTATCAGGAAAGATTCCGCTATATTATGGTAGATGAATATCAGGATACAAATACAGTCCAGTTTCAGCTGGTAAGCCTTCTTGCAGGAAAATATAAGAATCTTTGTGTCGTTGGAGATGATGACCAGTCAATCTACAAGTTCCGTGGAGCGAATATCCGGAATATTCTTGACTTTGAGCATGAATTTCCGGATGCAAAGGTGATCAAACTGGAGCAGAACTACAGATCTACAGGGAATATTCTGAATGCAGCAAACAGTGTGATCGCGAATAACCGCGGAAGAAAGGAGAAATCACTTTGGACGGAGAACGGAGAAGGTGAACTGATTCGTCTGCGTCAGTTTGATACGGCGTTTGATGAGGCAGATTTCATTGGTGAAGATATCAAAAGTGCTGTCAGACAGGGAGGTTCCTATAATGACAGTGCAGTTCTTTATCGTACGAATGCACAATCCCGTCTGCTGGAAGAGAAATTTATTGCCATGAATATTCCTTATAAGATTGTCGGCGGTGTAAATTTCTATGCGAGAAGAGAGATCAAGGATCTTCTTGCTTATCTCAAGACGATCGACAATGGACGTGATGATGTTGCGGTTAGAAGAATTATTAATGTTCCAAAAAGGGGAATCGGTCTTACAACGATTAACCGGATTCAGGAGTCTGCAACAGAACGTGGAATTGGTTTTTATGAGGCATTACTGGCACCGGGGCTGATCGCAGGTGTGGGAAGAAGTGCAACAAAACTGGACTCTTTTGCGGCATTGATCGAGTATTTTAAGACGTTGGCAGAAGAGATGAACATCACAGATCTTTTACAGGAAGTGATTGAGAAGACAGGATATATAGAAAGCCTTGAAAATGAAGATAAAGAAGAGGCGAAAACAAGAAAAGAGAATATAGACGAGCTGATCAGTAAAGCGGCAACTTATGAGGAAAGTTGTCAGGATAAAGATGAAAAGGCAACATTGAGCGGATTCCTTGAAGAAGTTGCTTTGGTTGCGGATATTGACAGTCTGGATGAAGACCAGGAATATGTTGTTCTGATGACTTTACATAGCGCAAAGGGACTTGAATTTCCACGTGTTTATCTTGCAGGGATGGAAGATGGACTTTTCCCGGGATATATGAGTATTAATGCAGGAGACAGAGAAGAACTGGAAGAAGAGCGGAGACTTTGTTATGTTGGAATCACAAGGGCAGAGCAGGAACTGACTTTGACAAGTGCGCGCAGAAGAATGGTGCACGGTGAGACACAGTACAATCCGATGTCAAGATTTGTGAAAGAGATCCCGAGGGAACTGCTTGATACAGGAAACAAGAAGTTTACCCAGGAGACGGAGATGCCAGCACAGCAGAATACATATGCACGTGCCAGAGAAGCATTTCGGGCGCAGGCATTCGCAGGAGCACTTGGCGGAATGACACCTGCAAAGAATCAGGGGATGGGTAAGCCGCTTACAGGAAGTCAGGCACTGGCATCCCTGCAGAAGGGAAGTCAGCTGGCAGCAGGTGGGAATGGTCCACTTGGTTATGAGGTCGGAGACCGGGTACGTCATGTGAAGTTTGGGGAAGGAACAGTAACGGATATCAAAGAAGGTGGACGAGATCACGAGGTTACGATTGAATTTGACAGTGTCGGAACACGCAGGATGTTTGCAAAATTTGCCAAGCTTGTCAAGGTATGAGAAAGTTATAAAAAAATGATAAATCAGTAGTAATATGAATCGTCAGGTGTTATAATAAACACAGATTATCTGTCACCGCAAAAGGTGAAGAAAGGACGTGTTAATATGAACAAGAGAATAGAAGACATCATTGCAGAAACAAGATTGAACGAGATTCTTCATAAGAATGAGGCTGAGAAGCAGAAGAATACAGTAATCTGGACACTGGCTATCATCGGAGCAGTAGCAGCAGTAGCTGCAATCGCTTATGCAGTATATCGTTTCGTATCACCGGATTATCTTGATGATTTTGAAGATGATTTTGATGACGATTTTGATGATTACTTCAGCGAGGATGATCAGGTATAATTCTTGAGTGAATTGCAAAAGTGCAGACAGGGTGAGAGAAGAAACCATCCTGTCTGTTTTTCTGTTAAAATAGATTAGAATTGATAGGAGATTAGGATGAAAAAAGGTCAGATCTACGAGGGTATTATTGAACGTGTAGATTTCCCAAACAAGGGGATTGTATTTGTTCCGGAGGAAGAACAGTATGTTACTGTGAAAAATGGGATTCCGGGACAGAAGATCCGTTTTATGATAAATAAATTTAAAAGAGGAAATGCAGAAGGAAGACTTCTTGAAGTGTTGGAGAAATCTCCATTAGAGACAAGAGAGCCGGTCTGTAGTATCTTTCCTGCCTGTGGTGGCTGTATGTATCAGACGATGCCATACGAAGAACAGGTGAAGATGAAAGAAGGGCAGATCCGCAGGATTATGGATCCGGTAGTAAAGGGCGAGTATCTTTTTGAGGGTGTGAAGCACAGCCCGAAGGAATTTCATTACCGTAACAAGATGGAATTCTCTTTCGGAGACGAATTCAAAGACGGTCCGTTATCTCTCGGTCTTCATAAAAAAGGAAGTACTTATGATGTACTGACAGCAGGAGACTGTCAGCTTGTCCATGAAGATATGGATAAGATTCTTCTTTGTATGCTTAATTATTTCAAAGAAAGAAATGTAAGTTATTATAAGAAAATGCAGCATGTCGGTTATCTCCGCCATCTTCTTTTAAGACGAGGCGATACAACAGGCGAGATTCTTGTGAATCTTGTAACGACAACGCAGGAAGAATATGACTTAACTCCATTAGTAGAAGAACTTCTGGCATTAGAATTAGAAGGAAAGATTGTTGGAATCCTTCATATATTGAATGACTCCCTGTCTGATGTCGTGAAGAGTGATGAGACAAGAATTCTTTATGGACAGGACTTCTTTTATGAGAAGCTTCTCGGACTGGAATTCAAGATTACACCATTTTCCTTCTTCCAGCCAAACTCAAAAGGTGCAGAAGTGCTGTACGAGACTGTAAGAGAATACATTGGAGATATTGATAATCAGGTTGTATTCGATCTGTTCAGCGGAACAGGAACAATCGGTCAGGTGCTTGCTCCGGTTGCGAAGAAAGTGATCGGTGTCGAGATTATTGAAGAAGCAGTCGAGGCAGCAAAAGAAAATGCTGTCCGAAACGGACTTTCCAACTGCAGATTTATTGCCGGAGATGTGTTTAAGGTACTTGATGAGATTGAAGAGAAGCCGGATGTGATCGTACTGGATCCGCCGAGAGACGGAATTCACCCGAAGGCACTCCCGAAGATCTTGAATTATGGGGTGGATAAGATTGTATATATTTCCTGTAAGATGACCAGTCTGGCACGTGATCTGGAGATGATGCAGCTGGCAGGATATCGCGTGGAGAAGATGACGGCGGTGGATCAATTCTGCGAGACGGTGCATGTGGAGAGCGTGGCTCTGTTGACTAAAACACATAAGTAAAAGTGTGAAAATGGCTTGAAATAAGGGGATTTCCAAGATTTTTAGAATTAAAAATCAGACTGCAAAATATGCCTTAAGAAGTGAATAAAATCTAGGAAGTTTTATAGTTGGATAGACAGGAATATTGAGATTGGGTCGATTATACAGAAGTGTTTACTTGTGATTTATGGAAAAGCGAGAGTAGAAATAGACTAATAATCATTTGAAAAATATCGAATTATAATTAGGTTATTTCAGAAAGGAGAGGTGTTTATGCCTGGCAAAGTGAGAGTGATTCCGGCTAATACAAATGAGCCGATGAAACATGTTGTCATCTATGCTCGTGTGAGTTCTAACACTATGGAACAGTTGGATAGCTTAAAAGCACAGATTTCTGGATTGACAAAGTTTGTATCCGGGCATAACAACTGGAAACTAGTCGATATTCATATAGATATTGCATCTGCTAAAAAAGATTCTTCTCGTCCTGCCTTTCATCAAATGATAGAAGAGTGTAAAGCGGGTCTTACGGATATAGTTGTGGTAAAAAGCATCAGTAGACTTGGAAGAGATACTGTCGAGGTGCTTGATGCAATAAATACTTTAAGAGAGTCACAAGTGCGAATTATTTTCAAACAAGAAGAACTGGATACATTAACAGTGGGAAGTTCATTATTGATATCCACCATTGAAGCTTGCACCCAGGCTGAGAATGAAACACGAAGTGATAATATCAAATGGGGCATAAAGCAGAGAGCCAGTAACGGCAGCTTGGGGTTTTATCGTAGAAAATGCTATGGCTATGATAAAGATGAAAATGGCGATCTTGTAATCAATGAAAAACAGGCAGAAGTCATTAAGCTGATTTTTGATTTGTATCTTGGTGGTAAAAGCGTATTAGGCATTGTTAAGGAACTGAAAGAAAGGAGTATCAAATCGCCTACAGGAAAAGATAACTGGCCAAAACGTTCTATAGAAGAAATGCTGAGTAATGAAAAGTACATAGGTGTTTCGGTTGTTAATGTAGGTGGCGAAGAAGGTCAGATTTATAAATTGAACAATTCTCATCCGGCAATCATTTCAAAAGAAATGTTTGATGCTGTTCAGAAAGAAAAACATAAACGCAGCAATGTAATTGTTGATGAGAATGGAACACACAGAAGTAATAAGAAATATAGTTCAAAGAAGTGAGGAGGTTCGTTTCATGCTACTAAGTAATCTAAATGAATTGAAAAATGATATGGTTAGTAAGAAGTGGACTATATGTAGCTTTCTATTTAGATATAAATCAGTTGTATATATAGTGCTTGTAAAAAGATTTGTAGGTAAGGAAAAGCGAGTAAATCAATATGCACTAGTAAAGCTCCATTTTATGAAACGTGACGATTTAAACGATGGATTGGAAATTGAAGCCAATTCTTCTAAAATATTAATTGATGCAAAAACCTTAAGACAGTATTTTGGTATTGAGTATCAAGATAACTTAGGAGATATTTTAAAACAATTTACTGAAACTTTCGGAAAAGCAATTCCAATGAATATTCCTAAAAATATTTCAGATGAGGAAAAAGGTGCAATGGTGAAGTCACTTAGTATAAGTGATTCAGAAGATCCAAATAAAATTTATTGTTATAAAATAAAAAGAAACCCTAATGGTGGAAAAAGAAGTGATTTCAATTCGGATAAAACAAAACTATTAAGGCCTGGTTTATTTAGAAAATTTGAGAATGAACCTGGCGTTAGCTTTTGCTATTCTGATGATCCGCTTAAAGAAAATGATGATTCAACTATTTTATACAATTTCTCAAAATAGCCTATTCTCAAATGCCGAGCAGATGGGCATTCATATACATATGAATTATAACAAAAACAGCAATAAATAAAGGCTTTTTTGAGAACTCTTCATAATTCTGAAAATAGCCTAATAATTTCATGTGGAGAGCGTAGTATTGTTGTCAAAAGTACAGAACTGAATACCGAAAAAGGCTTGAAAATAAAGCATTTCCGAGAGATGGAGGTATTCTTCCGGCTCTCGGATTTTTGCGTTTTAGGGGTATGGTAACTTGGCAAAAGCGAGGGTTGAGTTGACAAGATGATTTTGTGTAGGGTTGAGTAGATGGGTTTGATAATTCACTTGAATCATGGGTATTAATACACAAAACTTCAATTGCATAACTGGATTTAATTTTGCGTTCGCAAAACTTTATAGACTTTTGCGTAATTTTGTGATATAATATCTTTTGTAAACTGGATGCCTTGAAACGCTGGGGGTTCAAGATATTTGAGTATGTACATAAGAATGAAAACGGGGACAAAATATGGAGGTAAAGCGAATGCGTTTTAGCTACAATAAATTGTGGAAATTATTAATAGACCGAGGAATAAACAAAAAGACCTTGCGTGAGATGAGTGGTATAAGTGCTACATCTGTTGCTAAACTCGGAAAAGGTGGCAATGTCAATACAGATGTGCTTCTTAGGATATGTGATGCGCTGAACTGTGATGTTGGGGACATCATGGAATTTGTTAGAGAAGATAAATTTGATGAACAGGAACGAAAGGATGCACTTACCAATGGGTAACATCGATACATCCGTGGCAGGGGTTGAAAAATGTAGTGCCGTAGATGAAGCATTAAGCCTTTTCTATTTATATATACAAGATACATACTCGTCTAAAGATGTTGAATTGATTTGTAATGAGTTAAAGGCTATTGCCAGACGAGAGGACTTTATGTGTAATAAGTTTGATTCAACCAAGCGTACCTACACACAAGTTCAAGATGCTCTTTCAAAAATAAATGAAAAACAGAGTATAAGGAAAAGTAAGGGCGTATATTACACTCCAAATGATGTGGTGCGTTTTATTCTTACAAACAGTATTAAAGCTTCATTTGGAAAACTTACGGTTTCCAATATCAGTGATATGAGCCTGGATAATATACCGTATCGTTCATTTTGCTGTAATAAAACCGTATTTGACCCAACGTGCGGAGCGGGAGAATATTTGCTTACTGCACTCGAAATGAAAATTAATTTGCTGAAGAACAAGACAAATATTACAAAGAATCTTGTGCGAAAAGCAGTATCCACTATTTATGGTAATGATGTGAATGGTGAATCAATCATAATTACAGAATTGAGATTGCTGTTACTCATTATAGAGACTTGTGGTGTGGCTTATTGTACTGGTCTTGGTAACATAATGAACAGACATTTTACATCGTTTGATTTTATTGCGGATGAAGCAACGTTTGAAGATAAATATCATATTGTGGTAGGTAACCCACCTTATGTTGAAGATTTCAAGTCAGGTCTTGAACTCAGCGATAGGTACGGAAACATATATGCCAATATCCTTCTCAATGCAGCTAAAAAACTCGAAAAAAATGGTGCTATTGGCTTTATTATTCCGCTTTCCTACGTGTCTACTCCGAGAATGAAAAAACTTAGAGATGAATTAGGGGTGCTGGTTTCGGAACAGTATATTTTGAGTTTTGCAGACAGACCGGATTGTTTATTTGATTCGGTGCATCAGAAATTGTGCATTTTGATTGGAAAAGATAAAAAGTCAGAAAAGACCGTTTATACTGGAAATTATCAATATTGGTATAAGCAAGAACGTGCTACTCTTTTTACAGACATTCAAATGGTTAAAAATAAGCACAAAAACGAAGATTTTATTCCTAAACTGGGAACTGAGCAGGATATCGTCATATACAAAAAGATTACTGACACAAGAAAAATGCAGTCAGTATATGATATATCGAGAAATGGGACGGAGTCTGTATACTTAAATCGCCGTGAAGCATTTTGGATGAAAGCTTACAGAGAACAGGTGGATGACCCAGAATATAAAGTGTTTAGTTTCAAAAGTCCGATAGAGGCGGATTATTGTTATTGCCTGATCAACTCTTCCTTGTTTTGGTGGTACTGGATTAGCGTGTCTGACTGTTGGCACGTTAGTAAAGATTTAAACGGCTTCATGATGCCAATGAAGGTAAATATGACCGGAGCTACAGAATTGGCACAAGGCTTGAGACAGAGATTAGAAGAAACAAAAGTGTATGTAGGTACAAAGCAAACGCAGTATGAATACAAACATCGAGAATGTTTGGAGGAGATTCGTGCAATAGATGATTTTATAAATGCTGCGTATGGATTAACTGAAGCCGAAAGCAACTATATCAAGAATTTTGCTATTAGGTACAGGACGAGCGGAGGAATTGACGCAGATGAAAATAATTGATTTATTTGCGGGATGCGGAGGCTTATCCCTTGGATTTATCCAAGCGGGATTTAGCGTTGAGAAAGCTGTAGAGTATGACCCTGTTATAGCAAACACATATAAGCGTAACCATCCTGAAGTTGATGTAATTGTTGATGATATAAAAAATATAGATACTTCTGATATGTTCGCGGGAACGATGGCTGATGTCATTATTGGAGGACCACCATGCCAAGGATTTTCTATGGCGGGTGCAAGAATCAGACAGGGATTTATTGACGACCCACGAAATTATCTTTTCAAACATTATTTTAATGTTGTAAAAACGGTTATGCCTAAGGTTTTTGTTATGGAAAATGTAAAAGGCATATCTACAATGCAAGGTGGGAAAATTTTTGAAGAAATCAAAAGAATTTTTCAAGATCCTGAATCACTCAACGGAAAACCATACCGCATATATCACAGAGTAATCAATGCTGCGGACTTTGGAGTCCCGCAGCGAAGAGAAAGAATGATTATTATAGGAACTCTCATTGATGGAGTGGATATTGATGCTTTGTGGAAAAAAACCATAAAGGACATAAAAAATGAGTATCCGAACTATTTTGATGAAGTGACGGTAAGGGATGCAATAGGAAATCTTTCGATGACAAGTGAAGATGGTGTGATTGATAATCCGTTGCCGAAAACCGCTTATGAAAAGTATTTATCCAGCGATGCACATACAATTACAAACCATACGCGGTCGCGTCATTCAAAGGTTGCAATAGAGAGAATGCGCCAAATTAAAAACGGAGAAAACTACACAGTATTGAATGAACAGATTAATTCTGTTCATAGTGGTTCGTATGGTAGACTTTGCTGGAATGAGCAAGCATCAACAATCACCACAAGGTTTGATACTCCTGCAGGTGGTCGGTTTATCCATCCGGATGAAGACCGTACACTAACGCCAAGAGAAGCGGCAAGAATTCAAAGTTTTCCTGATAGCTATGTTTTTTATGGAGACAAGCGTTCAATAAGCCGTCAGATTGGTAATGCGGTTCCTCCAAAAGTATCGTACTTTCTTGCAAGATTGGTTAGGAACATATTGAATGTAGAAAATAGCGAGAACATTGGAGAGTGATTTAAATGAAGAACCTATTGTTCACAGGTAACCCGGCAACGGGCAAGACTTTTCTTGCCAGAGCCGCTGCGTATTATCTGTGTTATGAAAAATCAAATATTGATAGCCTCCAATCAAAAGATATCCATAACGATTTGGATAAAATCGAGGATTTCATTGACCGTGATAGATGTGAGTTTATTCAAGTTCATCCGAGCATGACCTATGAGGACATTGTATACGGGATTGATATTAAAGCAACCGGAACAATGACGGTGGATTATGTAGAGAAACGCATCAAAAAACTTTGTGACAGAGCTGGAGATACAGATGAACTTTATGCAGTAATAATTGACGATATTTCAAGAGTAGATGCAGGAGCACTACTCGGAAATCTGATTTATGCAATTGAGTTCCGAAACGAGGCGGTTTCTCTTTCTGATGGCACCACATTGTGTATTCCAGATAATGTCATTGTCATTTTTACAGAGTGTAGAAATTTTCATGCGGGTCATCTTGATTATGCACTGAGAAGAAGAATGGATTATGTTGCAGATTTAAAATCGGATCGGGATGTGCTTGAAAAATACTATGACTCTGTTAATGCGAATGCAGGAAGAATTATTATAGACATATTTGATAGTATAAAAGAATTCTTAACTACAAATGCTGCGCCAGGAGTTCCTGATGTTGAAGAAAAATATATGCCTGGACACGGTATGTTTATGGTAGAACGCACTGGAACAGCTTATTTCGTACTTGACAAGTTCAAACAAAAAATGATGTATCAAATCTTCCCGTTTATTAACAACCTTTCTTCCTTGGGAATTTTACGCGGGAATATTGAAACATATGAGAAAGCACTTGAATCAAAACTGAACACGGGGATATCTAGTTTAAATCGTATATCTGACATCCGGAAAGTTATGGTGAATTCAGGTGAACGTGTTGAACCATATTCGTTAGAAGATACCGTTAGGTATTATGAAAATGAAATTATTTCTAATCGATGTTCGGATTATAAAGGGATTTTAGAGAGCGTCATAGATGCTATTGTGTTGAATGGTGTTTTTCCATGTGACATAGCCACAGACTCACTTTTATTCAACATTGAGGTTGCATCGGTTCCAAGCAAATCAGTTCCGGTTGCATATGCCTCGTATTTGGTAAAATTGAATGATGCGTCAAGTTTCTATTATGAAACAGCAGTTAAGGGTAAAACCAGGAGAAATCCTCATGCATATTATTCAACTCACCCAGGCAATGTCGGAAGGTGGGCAGAGAGAACGGATGTGGCTGCATATGAGATTTCATACACAGATGGTTCCCCAAGTGACACATATCTCCCGTTAAACGGATTGAGATTGCATACATTTACGGTCAACAATGTTTGCAAGGATAATAACCCAGCAGAAATATATGGTGCTGTTTATAGACTGTTGCTGTATTATCTGAAACTTTATGAAATGAATATTTCTTTAGTTAAAGGACACAGTGAAGCATATGGTGATTTAGATGATCTAATCCAGTTGGAAATTAGGTATCTCGAAGCATTACACGATGGATTAAAGAATGTTAATGCGGCAACCCAGACAGAAAGAGAAAAAGCACGAATTGATTATTTTGGAACGAAAATGATGAATCTGCACACATTATGGAGTCAGAAAGGAACCCATATTTGTGTCGATAAGGAAAAATTTGATGCGTTGGTTTTGGGAACAACCGCATTTGATGTTGATACATATGAGGATATTTTTAATATCACGAATGGTACGGAGAAAATCGTAGAGATAAAAGGAGTTGTAAAAATGACTGATTTAAAAGACTATCAACAAATCATGGAGAATATCGGTGTTAGACAGATGATATTCCAAGGCCCTCCTGGCACTTCGAAAACTTTTGAGAGCAAGAAATTTGTATTAAAGCAATTGAATCCTGAATCAGAAGTGTTTACAAGCCGTTTTGTAAGCCAGGAAGATATTTCTTCTGCATTGGATACATATAAGCTCAATGAGAGTGACTATGCAAATCCTGCTGCTTCAGCAAAGTTGTCAACAGGAGGATGGGATTTGGTTCAGTTTCATCCATCATACGGATATGAAGATTTTATCCGTGGTATTGAAGTTAAAGCGGATGGTGGTCTTCCATCCTACAACAGCGTAAACAGAATTCTGGGTAAAATTGCGGAGTTTGCTAAAGTTGCAGAAAAAACTAACCCTGATGAACCACCTAAATTTTACCTTGTTATAGATGAGATAAACAGGGCAAATATTGCCACTGTTTTCGGCGAGTTGATTTATGGATTGGAATACCGTGATAGCAAAGTTTCCACACCTTACGAAGTTGAGGACAAAGTCAGTACTCCTGTATCAAGGACAAAGGATATTGTTCTCGGAAAGAACCTATTTATTATTGGTACAATGAATACTGCAGATAAATCTATTGATTCGATTGATTATGCTATTCGAAGACGTTTTCTTTTTGTCGATAGTCCGGCTGACAGGGATGTTGTTATTAGCTGTTACAAGAATGTATCGGAGAATGAGGACGAAAATTCAATTGAATTATTGGTTTTTGATGCAGTACAAGCTATATTCGACAACGAGAGTTATTTCAATGATGAATATCAGAAGAGTGATGTGCGTCTTGGTCATACGTATTTCCTTCGTAAGCGTAAAGAAGGATACGAGGAAGATTTTGTGGAACGTTTTGTCTTCCAAATCATTCCAATTCTAAAGGAATATGTAAAAGACGGGATTTTGGATACCATTGAAGACTTGATTGCTATTGAACACACTCCCTCAGAGATAAGGGATGCTACTGACCGCGGTGAGCGAGTACGCTTTATTAGTGATAACATTATGTTATATGTAAAGGAATTTGGTAACATGACCCGAGCAGGAAAGCGTATTGACAACGAATATGTTGGAACCTTTATTGAAGAAGTGAGGACAAAGATAGGATATTGATTAGGAAGGTGATGTTATGGCGCGAGATGTAATAATACACCAAATAAATGACTGGTCTGTGTTGAATAGTAAGGATGATGTATGGAATAAGATTGACTTATCAACTCTAGAAATAAATTTTGGAATTCACAAATTTCAAGGTAGGCTTTGGAGCAGTGGTTATGTTGGAGTAGGAAGGCTGCATGACAAGAATGGACGTTATTTGCAGTCGGCAGGAAAGGAACATATTGTCGTTGTTACTTCGCAATATGGCATGGAACCTTGGAATATGCTTGAAACGGTAATGACTGATGATGAGTACGATGACTACATTGCCGAAATGGAGGCTGAGGGCAGATCATTATTCCATGTATTTTATGACCAACCGCTTATTAAACTTTCCCAAGATATAGAGCAGGATGGAGAACTTTTGTACGCATTAAGTTTTATAACTTCATGCTATGGTTTATGCAAAAAAGGCTTGAAAAAAACAATGTTCCACCAAGAGGAAAACTATTCTTCAAAGGTTAGAGGAAAGATTGAAATTAAAAAGAATATACGGATGAACACCTGCAAGGGTAGAAATGACAGATTCTATTGCAAATATATTGATTTTACTGAGGACAATATTGAAAATAGAATTTTGAAGGCTACTTTGCTGAAATGCAAAGAAATTGTAGGGAGACGCTTTCCAGCTACATCAGAGGTGTCAAAGAGAGTGGCATATTGTATGAATTCATTCCGCCGTGTTCAGACCGTCCGTATTAAGACCAGTGATTTTAATGGCGCAGACGCATCGGGATTGTATATGTACTACAAACCGCTGTTGCAGCAAGCAAGGTGTATTTATGGACAAAAATATTATGCCTACAAAAATGAAGAAGGAAAATCGGTTGCGAAAAGCATATTTACAATCCCTTATATGATTAATATGGAGGCCTTATTTGAGTTTTATACACGTATAGTCCTTAAACGAACGATTGACCAAAGCAAATATTCGTTGGACCGTTATTCGAAAAGGCTGTTTATTCAAAAGGATGTTACTGATATTTCGGAAGTTGAGAGAGGCATACATCTGATGCCGTACTGTATTCCGGATATCATTATTCGAGATAATGAGACGCAGAATCCGGTTGCGGTTATAGATGCAAAATATAAACCGAATACCAGAAGTGTCAGAGCCGATACACACCAGTTGCTTTCGTATGTTCTTTTAACAGGTGTGAAAAAATGTGGTTTTGCTTTTCCTGGGACTGAAAGTAAAGCAAAGATAATGCGTACTACAGAAACAGCAGCCTTACCGTTATCGGTCAATGCGATTAATTATTATGAATTGATTTTTGGAAATGATTCTGATAATGCGGCAGAGGTATTGAAGACGATATTACCGTGAGAGGAATTGTGATGAAATATTATACTGTATATCGTGAGGATACTGAAGAAATAATCGCATTTGGAAATGCAGTAAGATATACGGAAATTCTTGGTCTAAAGGATGCACGACAGTTTCATGCTTTTGTATCTAAAACACGATCTGGATTGCGAAAACACTATAAAGTGGTAGTTGAAGAGAATGATGAAGATGTTGAGGAATAAACATAAGATATTGTTGGTAGAAATATAGAGCATCTATCAAGGAGGGTAGAATTATGGCAGCACATCGTTCATTTGCTGAATATGTAAAAAAGAGATTCGATAATAATTTCTGGGCAGCTGCCGAAAGCTACCTGGATGCAAACCTTGATTCCTTGGGTATTGAACTGAAGAGAATCCATCGTGCCGGAGAAACGGAAATTTCAGATGTTAAGGTGGAACACGTGTGGGTTGAAGACAAGCCGGGCATGGAGATACATTTTGATGTAGCAGTATCTATTTGGTTTGAAACGCATGAGGGTGATTATCATTACGATGATTACGATGAAAATATCGTGTGGATGATGGCTCACTGTCGCGGTGATCTGGACAAGAATCTGGACGATTTTGAGATCCTACAGGTATCGAGGTATGATGGGAAAAAACTTGTGCGAAATTCGATGGATGATTCCCTAGTTCCTATCATTCCGTATGACAAGTTGGAAACAGTAGCCAATGAGATTTTGCAGGAATATTTCCCGGAAGCATTGCATGTGCCGATGAGAGGTCAAGCTGTTGTTTGGGTTGATCCTACAGTCCTTGTTGAACGAATGGGGTTGAAAGTTAAGAGTCAACGTATCCGCAGTGACTCATCAGTGTTCGGTCAGATATATTTTGATGATACCGATACGGAAATGTACGATGCAAAAGCAGACGAAGATGCATCTATTCATATTGAAGGAAGAACGATTGTAGTAGATCCGCAGATGTATCTTCTTCGCAATCTTGGTTCGATAAACAATACAATCATCCATGAGTGTGTCCATTGGGATAAGCATCGAAAAGCATTCAGACTGGAACAGTTGTTTAACGAGACTGCATCTCATATAAGTTGTGAGGTGTTGGGAGATGCCAGTTCTGGGATTTCAAATAAATCCACGCATTACATGGAGACACAAGCGAATCAGCTTGCACCAAGAATTCAGATGCCACAGACTCCGTTTAGAGCCAAGGCGAACGAGTACATAGCTACATTTTTGCGTGAGACCGATGCTCAATACGAAATAGATGTTATGGAGATGGTCATCAATCAACTTGCAGTCGATTTTGGAGTATCCAGGCAGGCGGCTAAGATTCGATTAGTAGAACTTGGATTTGATGGTGCAATCGGAACTTTTAACTATGTTGATGGTCAGTATGTCCGACCACATGGTTTCCGAAAGGACTCAATTGAAGCATATCAGACATTTACGATAAGTGCTCAAGATGCAGCTATTCAGCGCTTCTCAAATCCGGAACTCCGTGAAAAGACTGCTAATGGTGATTATCTGTTTATAGAAAATCATTATGTCTACAATTCTCCGCTATATGTTTGCACTGATATGGACGGTCGGCTTATGCTGACTGATTATGCCAGAGCACATATGAACGAGTGTTGTCTTGTCTTTGATCTAAGCATCACGAGTAAGGTAGAGTCCGCATACCATACTATCTGCTTCTTGAACAGAGAGCAGAGTGATATTACCTTTGATGTAAAATATCACAATGGGTATCAGAATGCTCCACCGGAACGACAGATTGCAATGCGAAAGAAGCAACAGGAGGAGTGGCTGAATATTCGAAAGCAGATGACGGACGATCCAGAGCAGTGCATGGAGTTGTTGCTAGACTGGAGAAATATGAAATACACGGATCTCGGTGACTTGATTGATAGAGATCCGAAAACAATCAGCCGTACCGTTAAAGGGAAAACAGCTCCGAATCTGAACACTGCTGTGTTGATTTGTTTCGGGCTTAATTTGCCACCAATGATAAGCGAGAAGCTGTTGGATGTTTTGGGATGTAAGCTGAAACCGTTTAATCCAGAACATCAGTGGATTAGTGAAGCCTTACATGTGAAGTACCCGGAACCACTGTGGGCTGTTAAAGAATATCTTGAGCAATATGATGTAGCAATTTAAAAATTTATTTTATAAAAAAACGGACATGCCATGTCCGTTGCTAGAGTGACCTGGAAGAAGAAAACTTCCGGGTTTTTTTACTATGCGGCAAAAAAAGAAAGTTTAATTGCAAAAACATGCAATAGCAAAAGTTGTATTGCATGTATTGACAAAAAGCGTGAATGGTGTATAATAATATCATCAAAATGCAAAGGAGACATTGCTATGTCAGAAGAACGAAAATTAGCTGATGTTAAAATTAGCGATATCAAAGATGTAGACATAATGCGTGGTTTCATAGCAACTGCGGGTATGGGACTCTGCAATAAAGATGAAATCTTGGATAAAAAGCAGGTGGTAGAAGATAAACTAGATGATATAAATAGCCATCTTGCAGAACTTGAGGATGCACTGCAAAGGTGGGAACGCACGGAGCAAAGTTCATCATCAAAGGAAAGCTATGATCTTATCGAAGAATATGGAACGGAGGAGAGCATACGTAATCGTCTGGATGTACTGAATAAGGAACGTACTCAGTGGGCAGGTTTTCTTACTCAGTTGGAGTCATACTTAAGTGAATGTAAAAATTTTAATAAAACGCTTTGTTTTTCAAATATTCGGGAATTATTACGTCAAAATCTAGATGTTAAAATAGGCCAGATTGAAAAGGAAGCAGGAATCAGATTAGGATATATGTCTCGTCTGGAGAAGGATGGAAATACATCCGAGCCGAGTGTGGAATTTGTTGTAACGGCAGCAAAGCTTCTTAAGGTTAGTGTTGATACCTTGATATCTGTCGATCTTACTGGACTTACACCGACAGAGCAGTATATTACAAGTTTCTTCGATAAATTAAAGGAAGATACATTAAAGGATAGGCTCGATTGGAATCGAGAGACAGCGTTTAATTTGAATCGAATGGAGCCGGATATGAATGGTTTCGTATACCATCCTCTGTTTGCAGAAGAAACATTTTATGAGGAGACAGACTGTGAATATCCGCAGGAAGTAACTAGAATCGTATTCAATTCAAAGACCTTTGGTCCCAAGACATATATTGCCGGAGATTGTTTTAATCTTAGATTAAAAAATGGAACAACGCTTTATCTTATGGATATTGAGAAGAGCGTTCATAAAGTTGGAGATTCTTCTGCAGCTGCTAAAGAAGCCTGGATGTATGTACCGTCCAAGGGAAGTCAATTGTTGGTAGCCTCACAGGATGATACACCAGTTGCTCTGTTTCTTGAGTTACTGTTCTCAACTGTAAAGGAGCGTATGGAACATCCGAAGGTAAACAATGACGTGATGTATGCAATTGATGCATTCATGAAGGATGATATATCTGATGACATGGATGAAATGCCATTCTAAGAAGGAGGTTGAGTTGATTGATAAAGACGTCTATTAGAAATCTTCACAGCGACAAAGATATACCACCTCGTTTCTGCAATGTTATTGTAAACGGAGACGATGTAACGCTTGAGGTAAAGATAAATAAAAATAAGTTTGAAACGATTTCTTGGGAAGACATGCAATACCAAGTAAATCAAGCAATAATGAAAGCAGCAAAAGAATGAATTAGAAACTACCGCAAACTGCCCCGTAAAGAATCGAGGAGCTAACCGCCGGAGTTATCTACAAAAGCCTTTATAGGCAAAGTAGGTAACTCCGGTTTTTTTGTGTTTTACGGCAGTTTTCAGCGGACATGGCGTGTCCATCACGAGAAAAATTTCCAGTGTACACTATAAATAAAAACACCTGACACTGAGATGGATACAACGAAATGCGTATCCATCTCAGTGCCAGAGGCACTTAAAAAATAATATCACAAGGCCTGATTAGCTATAAGGGCATTGGGATACAGATATCGGCATCAATCACAGGATAACCTGTGAAAGGTGCGATAGAAGTACCCTTATTTCCTTATGCTCTTTTTTCAGGCAATTCATGGGTCGGTACTTCTATAAGCACCGACCCTATTTGTTTCCTGTGCCCTTCTGCAAGAACCAGGCAGAAAGGCAGGAACTTTATGAAAATCAAGATTCGTTACGAGAACGAGTATCAGACACTTGAGGTCGAAAACATGGAATTGGAGAAATGGTTAAATATCTCCATTTCAGAAGAAGAAAGTCAGGAAGACTACGAAAAGAGAGTCCAGGATGTAATCGAAGAGAGATTCAACAGACCCGATTACAACAGTTGGCACAAGCATGACCGCCATACCGGCAACGCTTATATGAAGAGCAAGGACGGGACAGTTGAGGTCAACACAGAAGAGGCAATCATGTTCAGAGCAGCTGATAAGTCACCCTTTAACATTTCTATTGATGGTGTACATAACCAGCTTGAATACGAAGAATGCTGTGAAACATTGAGAAGTCTTCTTAAACCTGCGCAGGCAGATATGGTTATTGCTATTGCCCTTGACGGCTACACCGTTGGTGAGTATGCAGCAGAAATTGGTGATGATGCCAATAATGTCAGTCACCGTTACAGAAGAGCAATCAACAAATTAAAAAAAGTCTTTCAAAAAACGTCCTTTTAACCTTGTCACCAAGGCTACCAATTAGGAGACAAGGGTCTCCAAGAAATTATATGGAGGTAATTC
>OFMF01000700.1_pt1 | contig 31483 bp, 34 predicted proteins | sample 1541771 | NCBI WGS metagenome assembly OFMF01 (sample SAMN04209235, study PRJEB22552) | human gut metagenome | biome: gut; material: feces | host: Homo sapiens | place: USA: Oklahoma
TTCCCTCAAGATTGAGGGGCAGGGGAGTTGAATAGGCAAAGCCTATTTTTTATTTTGTCCAAAATAAAAATCGTGAAAATAAGCAAATACTGATAAAATCACGTGTTTCGCCATTTTGCAGATAATATATTATGTCCAAAATGGCACATTTGGGGTTTCCAATGATTTTTCACATAGATGTGATAATATATAATCAATAATTCGGTACCGCAGGAAAAAGGAGGTGATAACAATGCACAACCGATACTATGCTAACGGACCTAAGACGGTATACTATAATCCACAACGATGGATCGATTATCTGCGGCAACGCGGGATTACGTATCATCCGCTACCACCAGCGCCGGATATGGGGCAATCCCCCAGGACGCAACCACAGGGGTGGTACAGACATACCAACATATATCAACGATAACATAACTGCTGTCCTAGCGGCATGACGGGGGGATTGGAGGATATTATGAAGAGTATCATTGCTGGCCGTATGTATAATACAGATACGGCAACACTAGTAGCTAGAGTGGAAAATATGGCAGATGTGCGTAATTTCCGCTACAAGAACGAAGAACTCTACCGCAAAAAAAATGGGGAGTGGTTTCTTTTTGGGGAGGGACACGCCCTCAGCGAATACGGCAAATCCTATGGAGATAATACATACGGTTGGGGGGAGACGATTATCCCTTATAATGATGATGACGTCAAAATGTGGTTGGAGGACAACAACAAAGTAGACGCATACATCGAGTATTTCGGTGAGCCTGAAGAATAATTTGCCTGATTATCTTACAGAGGAGGTGATAATTATGCAGAGTAGCGATGGTAATAATAACAGAGGCTACAACCCATTTGCACAATCGCAGCTGCAACCGCAACCAGCAAATAATAATGCTGATTGCCTGCGGGATATGCAACAGGATAACGATTGCTAATCCATAACACCGCTGTCCGGGGCGGCAACCCCGGGCAGCGGCAAAAAAGAAAAAACTAAACCTACAATATTATAACAGGGATATAGCTAAAATGACAGACAAAATTATAGATAAAGAAAAAAATACAGTGCCTGCATCAATCATCCTGGCAGATGCCATGGGCAGATACAACGCATACAACTATTGTATGCATCAGATTGATAGCCTGGCATACCAGGCTGCGTCAGGGATGTCTAATGATCTGCGGCAGTTACGGGCACAGATTGAGGCAAGATGGATGGCTGCCGCAGATGATGTGCAGATGATCGCCGCAGATTTAGACGCAGAAACAGAGAAAGAAATGGAGACAAAAGACTATGAGTAGTAATAATAATCAAACAAATACAGCGGCAGGTGCGCAGACCTATAATGCGATCCTGGATGCTGCTGTACAGCAACATATTGATAACAATCCAGTGCTGCCAGAACCAGAAGTGTCAGAATTAGAAATATTGGAGACAACAGAGCAGATGCTGGATCTTGCCAATTGCGTAAGAGCAAAGGGGAAAAAATATAAGTATCCAGTTACCCTGACAGCAAAAGGGATTGCAATGCTGATTGTAGCATCTGGTAATGTAGCCAATATCAAGATGCTGGATGGGTCGCTTGCATTGGCTATTTATCGTGACGATGGGAAAGACAAAGGCACATGGCATATTGTCAAAGACTATGATAAAGAGCCGGAAATGCGACGTCTTATCCTGCGTTATAATGGCAGTATCTCCGCTTCCCAGTACAATGACGTATACAAAAATATGGAGGCTCTTGCAGAGGAGCGGAAATTGACAAAAAGCAGTTATCTGGTGCCTCTGGATGATGGTGTCTGGGATATGCAGTCTAAGACATTACGCCTGTGGGAAGACTGCAGAGAGATGACATATTTGTCCAAAATCCATTGCACATTTGACGTTAAGAAAGACTGTCAGAACCCGATTATCCATAATCCAGATGACGGGACAGATTGGGACATCAAAACATGGACTCGTGAGCTTTTTGAGGAAGAAGATAACGCTGAAGAGAAAACAAAAGCATTGTGGTGTGTTATGCAGTATATGATGCGTCCAGAGGTGGCTGCTGACAGCATTATTATCTTCCGCAATGGCGATGGAAAAGGCTGCAATGGGAAATCCAGTGTGGCAAAATTATTACGGGCAATTATTGGGGATGACAACAATATCGCAGGATTATCAGTAGACCAGTTTGATAAGGATTTTTTTCTTGAACCATTGATACAGGCATATGCCTGCATCGGAGATGACAATGATGGGACAAAATATATTGAGGATTCTAAAAATCTTAAAATAATTGCTACAGGGGGTAATCTGCAGATTAACATCAAGTATAAGTCCCCTGTCTGTATCAGCAGACGCATCCCTATTTTGCAATTGACCAATGGCGATATCAAGACGCGCTCCAAAGACGATGCGTTTACGCGACGCTTATATATTATTGATTTTAACCGTTGTTTTACGGGGCACGAACGGAAGTATATTGTCAATGATTATCTTATGCGAGAAGAAGTAAAAAGGTATGTTCTGTATGTTCTTTTATATGAAATGGACCCTGTGGATGAACTGCCAGAATATGGTTTTATCCAGGGGGCCAGGGAAGATTTTAACCTCCAGAATAACCCGATATTCCGTTTTCTGGACACTTTTGCGGCACCATATCCGGCGATAGATAAGGATGGTAATGAAATGGTTGATGGGGAAGGAAAGCCAGTACTTTGTACAGAACTTGTATGGCAGTTTGTGCCATATACATATTTGTATGATTTGTATGTTTCCTGGTATACACGTAATTTTCCCAGCGGCAAACCTGTAGGTTCTCCGGCATTTAAATCTGACTGCATTAACTGGGTAGACAAGCACCCGGAATGGTGGGAAAATGTGGATAAAAGCGTGAGAGGTGGACGTAATATGGATGCTCCCCAGCTGTTGTCCGCCGAGTATGATCTCAAGGATTGGCTTAACCCGGATTATCATGGAAATGACTTGGAGAAACGCTGTGTCTGTGTGAAGAAAGTGTACAGAGGCGGCATCCAGCGTGTAGAAAATCATTGACATGTATTGTATCAGCGGGCATCCATTGGGGTGCCTGCCTGGTGCTACAGAGTGGAGAGAGATAAAGAAAGTGTTACTGGTGTTACGCCATGTTACAGGCTGGTGTAACGTGGAAAGTCCTTGTATTTACAGGATTTAAATAACAATGTTACAATGTTACAACAAATAATAAAAATATTTTAAAAATAATATCTATAGTATTATCTATGTATAGAAAAAAGTTTTACTAGAAAGTGTAACATGGGAACATATGACTGTATCCCTTGTAAAATAAGGGATTTCTGGTGTTACACCTATGTGTAACAGTAAAGAAAAGTGTAACATTTCCTTCCCTTTTCTTTTGTGTATAGAAAACAGCAAAGGAGCAGAATATGAATTGCAGTTTATTATTTGACGACAAGAGTATAAAGGAAAATCATATTCGAGAATATGATAAAGAAACATTGCAGGAGCAGCCCTGGGCATCTTCCTGTATGGAGGACTATGACGATTGCGTGGAATGGTACGGGTATCATTGTACCCCATGTGGGAACTGCCGATTGTGCCCGTATGTTTAGGGATAATAAAGTCTTCCCAGACTTTCCCCCAACCCTGCCTCAGACATCAGGCGCAGTTCATGAAGCAATATTTCTTTACTTGATCGCGCCAAAATTTGAGGCAGAAGAGGGGGAGAGGTGCGGCTACAGGAGAAAAAAGAGCAGGGATTGAATCCCTGCATTTATCCATTCCCCCTTGTTTATCATCCATCAAAACAGGTACAGTTCTGTCAAGCCCGGGCAATCTGCCCGTTTATACAGGCTTTACAGGGCTGTATCTGTTTTGATACCTTTGCAAACATGGGGAATCGTAATTAATATCAATATATGGATCATCTGCTCCCAATGGCTGTCTGGAAATTCCTTTCCCTCATGGTCTGGGAGCCGTATTTTGCCCGGATATCATCCAGAGGGATTTCGGATTTGTGGCGTTTCTGGTAAGGTTCTGCGTGCCAGACCCACGCCTTTTTCTTTGGTGCCCAGGTGAATCCAAGGGCTTTAAGGCGGTCTTTATAACCGTAGCAGTCAAAACACCAAATCCAGCTTCCGATGATTTCCACACGGATATTATATCTGCTTATTTCACATAAAATGGCTTTAAATTGCTCGTTTTCTTCGTAGCCATATTCTTTATCACCTGTATCATTTTCGCAGCTTAAACGGGCAAATAGAGCGTCATATTCGGTATTTATCCCCTGCGTGATTTCTACGCTGCCACCCTCATTATTCGGGTGATATTTCTTTAGTAACTGCCTGTATTCTTTTCTTAATTCTTCGATTGTACTTACATTTTTGAACCATTTCATATTGTATGTGTTTTCTCCTTTTTAACAATAAAAAAGAGGACTGATATTCTCAATCCTCTGTTTCGGGTTCCTTGTGCCTGTCCAGCCATTGCGTACAATATTTTTCCAGCAATGAGAGAGCAAGTGCTGCCGTTTTGCGTGTGTCTGCTTCAAAAGCCTGTGATTTGCTATACCAGTCAACCGACTTATCTTTCCAGTCTAAAAATAAATCAAAAATGTCTTCGTTATTGTTTTCGGGCTTCTTTGCGATTCTCTGCAAAGTCTGTTCAATAGAATACATATCCTGTGCTGTGTCTGACAAGATAGTATTCAGAAATACAGCAGCCAGCAGATAGACAACGGATTTTAGTTGCCGGTAGGAGTAATGCTTTGATAGATTCGAAGAGTTCAGTTCGGTCTCTTCAATGAAGTATTCGGAATATCTTAATATACTGTCCGGATTGTACTGTGGTAGTTCCAACGGGACTTTTTTATAGTCCTCTTCTGAAAGTCCAAGATCTGGATGTTTTGGTTCCGGCATAGGGACTTCATCCCTTTTCCCATGAATGTAGTGGAGTGTCAATCCGCCCTGTTCCGCATAATCCAGACACAGTTCACGTATATCTTCCATGTTCCCAATCTTGTATAACCCTTCTTTGAAAGTAGCAGATACTATCTGTGATAAAACCCTTGCTCCGGTCTGATTGTCCTTTGTAGCCTGATGTGCAATATACCTTGCGGCAGATTTCGTGATGCTTGCGTGTGAACCAATACCTGTTTCAAGGAGCGTATCGTATTGCTTTATGATGGATGATTTGGACTGTGTCAGAATATTGTAGAAATCATCTTCGCTTAGCTCATTTGTAACAGTGATGATTGACATTCTGCCAAGGAATTGCGGATTGACCCCATATGAAATAAGGTCTTCAGGAATTGCAGAAGCAAAAATGTTATTGGTATTTTTTGTTGGTATTTCAGCACCAAAACCGATGCTGTGGTTGTCTTTATTCAGCCGTTTTAGGATGATTTCTTCCAACCCGTCAAACGCACCGAGGCAGATAAAGAGAAGGTTATCTGTTTCCATTTTGTATACTTTGTTATTTTCTTCATATCTAATGTCTGTACCTTCAATCAGTTTAAGAAAGTTGTTGGTGGCAGGGAAAGAAGGATTGTCAGAATTATTCGCAAAAACTTTATCTATTTCATCGAGCACTACAATGCCAAACTCTGCTTGTACAGAATCGGAGGCAGAAGTAATCACATCCCGGATAATAGAAGAAGTTTCACGCCCTTTCCAGCCACTTCCGGTGAAGGTTGACGCATCTTCAATTACAACGCATAAATCAAGTAATTCTGCGATTGATTGTATGGCTGAAGTCTTCCCTGTTCCAGATTTACCCAAAACGAGTACATTGGTCTTTGGTTTGAAGATAAACTCCCCGGAGGTTTCATACACCTGTTTCCTTAAGCTGTGCATCCAGATGGCAGTGCTTAAATCCTGTAAATAATGGTCTTGCCCTATTATTGATTTTTTGAGTTCTGAAAAAAGTTCTTCTGGGGTCCAAGATTTCTGTACCATTTTTCGTCCCTTCTTTCCTTAAGATATTCAGTCATTCACCCGGCGGCTTGCCGTCTGGTAAGATGTACTTTGGAAATAGATTGATATTATGGTATTTTTATGGTCATATAGACCCAAAATCGACCTCAAATTTCCTAAAATCAGACCTCATTTGTTGCGTGGCTGCGACATGGTTTCAAAAGTAGACGTGAAGTGGAAAAAGAATAACCATGGTCTTTTGTGGGATCTTCTTTTGGTTATGAAAAAAATTGAGCCAAATGGAGTTACACCAAAAGGCTCAATCATTTTCAATCTTCTTCATTTTCCACAACATTTTTTCCAAACAGAATAACTAAATCGTATCCGAATGTATTCAGAATTTTCTTCACATCTGAAAAACTCAAATTCTTTTTATTCAATAGTTTTGTGATTGCCTGTGGAGTCACACCTAATTCATCGGCAACGTTTTTTTGTGTCACATCCTCATCCAGCATCAGTTTTTTTATTTCTTTTGCAACCTGCTCATTCGATTTATATTTGAATGACATTGACATAATGAATCATCTCCTTATTATTTTCTTTAATTATAGTATAACCTAAAAAAGGTTATAAGTCAAATATAATAGATATAAATAATAAAAAATATATTATTTTACGGTTGACAAATAAACCAATTAGGGCTATAATACAACCATAAGAAAAAGGAAATAATGTATGGAATAGATAATAAATAATTTGACGAGAGGAGATTTAGGTATGTTTAGCAAAATTGTAAGTGATTTGATTAAAAAAAGAGTTGATGAAATCAAAGACACATATAAACCGCTCAAACTCAAAAATGTAAAAGCTGTTTGTGGTGATACAAAATGGTTGAGGGGATGTTATGGGAATATCTGGTATGAGTTAGCTGTTAACAAGCGCACTGGAACTGTGTTTTATCAAGAATTTTGTGGAAGTGTTGGATCCTCATGGACTAACTATAGCAACGAGGATATTGTTGTTGTTGGTAATGTATGCAATCCAATGACAATGCAGGAAATTAAAAAAATGGTATATGATGTTATTGGATGTACACCAAGGCATGAAGCCCGCGAATATGTATTTGAAAAGATTAAAGAAGAACAACAGAAAGCTTGGGATGCCATCGAAAATGATAACCCTGGATGTAGTGATTATGATATCTATGATAAATGGGTTGCATGGGGTAATAATAGATATGGAGAGAAAGATATAAGTGATTGGATTATCATTTAACACAAAATAACAGGCGGATGGCTACGCCGTCCGCCATTTTTTGAAATGGTTATGACATTATGAAATCGTCTAAAAAGATTTTTGCAGCACTGACCAAAGCTTAACGGAACGGCATGAATACCACTGAACAAGAAGTAGAAGCAAGGAGGCTTTGAACTGAATGCAGGGATAGAAATTGTTTTGATGCTGAACACCTTATTTTTATAAAATGTGAATTTATCGACAATTACCGTGTAGAGCGGAAATTGGTATTAATTTTGTGATAGCCATAGATGCAGAAAAAAGAAATAGTCGCCCCAGTAGGGTCGGCTGTTTCTTTTTCAATTTTCGCTTGCCATATCTTCAAATTCAGAAAGCTCCTAAAAATCGCTTATGCTTCCTGTCCTACGGATGTATTCATGTCCACCATCTACAGCGCACGAACCACAGGAACACGGAACATAGTCGTGTACAGATTTAGATTCGATGATGTCTCCACAGTGAACGCATCTGATTCTGTTCCTGAATATTTTCTTCATTGATGTATAACCTCCATTTATGAGAGATTTTATGAGTTTTGAGAGACTGCCTTCTTTGTAGGAGTGGTAATGTCTCAAAAAGAAATAATTTTTAATTCACCCGGCAGCTTGCCGTCTGGCATCAGGAAGTAGCAGAAAAAGTGGTGGTCTTTTCATAGCCACGAAAATGACCAGATTAAAACAATTATCGGGGCAAAATCAGGGCTGTTTTGAGCCTTTCGTAAGAATGTTAATTTGTGGTCACTGTTGAGACTTTTTAAGGGCTCAAGATCGCCCCAATATTGCCCCTTTTTTATTCTATTGTCTCATGATATTTAAGGATTTTGATGGTCTCGGCGGCGGATCTGGGAGACTGTCAAGGTCGATTTTGTCGGCATATTTTTCCAGAATATCCCCGAGTAAATCAGCTAATCTTTGTAAATCTTTGTCCATGTTATTTTCCCCTTTCCAGAAGTATTTTTGAACTACTCCCGGCGCAAATGGGCGCAAGAAAAAAGATGCGTCAAACTCAAACTTTTGCCTCAGAGGATGATGATTTACTTTTGATAGTCAGAAGCTGAAAGCTTATGAACTTCAGAATCATCGATGTGTGCATTGTGTTGCACATGGTGTGATGACGGAATATGCATATGAAGATATGCAGGGTGACCACATTGTTCCTTGGAGTCAGGGTGGTCATACAACGGATGACAATTTGTAAATGCTTTGTAAGCAGTGTAATGCTACAAAGGGGAATAAGTAGGAGGGACGGATTATGAAAGAAAATCAGATAGTAGATATTGATGGATTTGTTCATGTAGTGAATGGAAAAGTGATTTGTTTTAAGCCGGATGTGTTGGATATGTCTAAGGCAGAGGACAGGGAAGAAGTCTGTAGGTTGTCAGTTAAGTTGTATACGACTGATATGCTGTCTGCAGTTTGTGGTAAAAATACAATGTGTGTATTACGTCCTTATTATGATGGAAAACGTTATATGATTGATATGGGGACTGTTTTAAAGTTGCCACAGGATGTACAGGAAAAAGTGAGGAAATTGGTAGATGAATATGAAAGAAAACCAGATAGTAGATATTGATGGATTTGTCCATGTAGTGAATGGCAAGGTGATTTGTTTTAAGTCGGATGTTTTTGATTTGGAAAATTCAGAAGATGTTGAGAATTTGATTTGTTTCTCTGAAGAATTGTATGTAAAAAAAGGCTTACCTGCCATTTATGGGAAAGATACAATTTGTGTTTTGGATGCATATGATGAAGATAAAAATTATATCATTTCTATGGCTTGTATACAGGGTTTGTCAAGAAATGTACAGGAAAAAGTGATGTTGATACTTGATGGATTTAACTAAATGTTTTTGTGAAGGCTAGGGTGTACAGTTTTTGTCTGGAAATGGTGATTCTGAGATGGAATATTGATACAATAGTTTGTAGGTTTGTTTTGGAAGGATGTGTGTTTAGTATGCGAGAAAACCAGATTATTGATATAGATGGATTTGTTCATGTAGTGAATGGCAAGGTGATTTGTTTTACGCCGGATGTGTTGGATATGTCTAAGGCAGAGGATAAGAATTATTTGTTTGGTTTGTCATCCGAATTATTTGAAGTAGATTTTTTTCCTGCTATATTTGGTCAATATACAATGGCAGTATTGCTTTTGGATGATATTACTACAGGTGCTGTATATGTGAGTATGGGCGATATGCGTTGTTTATTTGATGACATTTTGCAAAGAATTGGAGTGTATGTTGATGGATTTTGATGTTGGTCAAGGTGTTTGGTATATGATGTCTGATGGGAAATATAATCGACCGACAGTTGGTTATGGTTTGGTTATTTTAGTTTTCATTTTTCTGTTTCGTTTCCTCTTCTTTTTCTAATACATGAATATATTCTGCAATAGTTGCTACTGGTCTGTTTGTTTCTGGATTGATTATTAAATCGTGAAGAAATACAATGGAACCGATTCCGTTTTCTTTTTCAGTTTTTAATATTTCTTTTAATTCTGCAATTTCTTCTTTTCGGGTAGTTATCTTGATGTTTTCCATGAGTTTAGTATGCAGAAATGTTTTTTCTTCAGGTGTGATTGGAATGCCACAAGCCCCTTTTTCTGTAATACGGTTTAGTTCTTTTGTTATTTCATCTTGTTTTTTCATGGTTTTTGTTTCCTTTCTTGAGAGATGTATTTTTATTAATTGTATCATGGAATTTGTAGAATGAAAGTTGTATTCAGTGTGATTTGTAATGTGATTGTTTATTGGTGCTGCATCCGGCACGGAATGCGTCTGATGTGGCTTTATTTGAGGTTTTGGATGTGAATGTGATAACTGTATAGGCTAATGGAAAAAGTGTCTTAAAACGGCAAATAGAGACGTAAAAAAGTCTCCTGATGTTGGGTCAGAGGGGTGAATGATGAGTGTGTTGTATCTATACATATCTGGAAACATCTCATCTTTCATTGATTTATCAGGTTTTTACTTGTATCTTTTTGCAGTTTGTGGTATGATTTTCCATATATAAAATAAAATACAGACGAAGCTTGTATCAGACTTTTTTGATACGTATTCAGAAATACATATACTGGATTGAAATACAGAACATGTTTTGGCAGCAAGGCAATTCCTTTGGAACATAAGACCTTTTACAGGATGTCAGACCATGTAGATAATGAGCCGCAAGGGACAGAGTGACTGTTAGTTTACTCTGTTTGTTTGCTGCTCTTTTTTGTTGTGTGGCTTTCCTTCGTCGGATGATGGAGGAAAAGGAGTATGCTGCCTACATATGAGACTGAGCGGGAAGGACAGCTCGCATTTTTTAAAAATTATGGCATTGATGTTGCCAGTGATAATTCCATTTTGGTGGACAATACGGATGGCGTTTATAACGGCAATCTGTTTGAATTTAAACTAAGCATTGGGAATCTGAATCGTGTACTGTTTCAGGCAATCAAGTATTGTTCCCGTATGCGCATCAAAGGGGAATCCGTGCCTGCTACAATTTTACTGGTAGACTTGAACCATACGACGGTATATGTGTATCGGTCTGAAGATTATTTTGATGAAATCCATCAGGTGTATTATGGTGGTGCATCCAAGGATAATGAAGGCTTTTCTGCCGGACCATACAAGGAAAAGCTGTATTATTCGGATATGCAGGATGCCGCAAAAGTGCGGAAGCTTTTGAAAGGAAAAAAGACGAAAGCAGAAAAGTATCTGCGAATTCGGATAGATGAGAACTGCATCGTAGGATGGGCTGAACGCTATTACAGGGAAAATCCAACGGCAAGCAAAGGAGATTTCCTTGGGGACGATACAGGAACGAAAGTCAAAGTGACCGGGGAAATCCGTGACCCGAAGCATTTTCCCTATGAGATTCTGCCTTATACAGAACCGACGAATGAGAAATTCAAGTATTTGATGGATTGTCTGAACGACCGGCTGCAGAAAAAGGATTTGGGAGCCTTCTACACGCCTGCTCCTTATGCGGAGAAAGCTGCAGAACTGGTTTTGATGGCAGTAGACCGTGTGCCGGATGGGAATGATTATATCATTCTGGACAGATGCGCCGGATGTGGTGCCCTGGAAGCCGCCTTGATTGGTTTGAGAGACAAACATGGAAGCGAACTGATTTCCCATTGTGTGGTCAGTACTTATGAGTATTATGAATATAAAGTGCTGATGGAACGGATTGGCGACCGTGTCCGCGAGATTGTTCCACCGTCTGAAGCAAATGTGGTTTATGCAAATGGAAAGGTATCTAATGCGGATGCCATGAGTGAAGAATATATCAAGAATCCGATTATACGTCAGTATGTGGATGATGAGAACTGTACGATAATTTTGTTTGAGAATCCGCCGTATCAAGATAGTACTGCGATTACTTTTGCAGATGATGATGGAAAAAGAGGAAAATCTCTTCGTACTGGCAGTTTTGTGAATATGGAATATCGAAAGATTTCAGATACTTTAAACGAAGGAAAAGCATCTGCACGAGAAATATCCAATCTCTTTATTTGGTCAGCGTTTGCATATTATTTAAGGCATCCAACAGATTCTTATATTGTATTTTCTCCTGTTAAGTATTTTAAAAATGTCGGATTGGCACAGAAACGGTTTGAAAAAGGATTTTTGTTTAACAGACGCCATTTTCATGCTACAGATTCTTCCATTAGTTGTATTCTTTGGAGTAACATAGATGATAAAGTAACAGAACAGTTTTTGCTGTCTGCATATGATATCAATAAAGAGACGGATTGTGTTGAATATATTCAAGACGTTTTGATTTGTAAAGCACATAATACATTAGTAGAGTTTTATGATAAAAGAACTTTTCCTGATGATGTAGAAGAAAATAAAGTGTGGGTTACGGATTCTGGCTATGAAGTTATAAACCAAAAAATTGATACCAAACAAATCATGAATAAGAATATTATTGGCATTTTGGGGGCGAAAGCATTTGCAATTGATGTGAAAAGTAGGATTTTAGTCCGTGGGCCCGGTTATTACCATCATGGTGTTGTTTTTATATTAAGAAATGACAACTATCTGCAAAAACTTCCATTGTGGGTTGCAAAGATGTTTCCACAGGATAACTGGTATGAAAAGGATGTGTACAATACTACTTCAGACGGCGGTGATGCATACACGAAAGATGCCAATTTCTTAAAAGCCTGTCTGATTTACACCTGTCTTTCCAATCAGAATAAGTGCCTGACTTTTGATGGTTCCGACGGCAGGCATTACCAGAACGAACTTTGTTTCGATAACAGTGCCACGCTTTGGCATACACCACCGATTCTGTCTGACCTGGAAGCCTTGCCATTGGCTTTACAGGATTTGAACCGGTATGGCATGAAGAAAGAGACTGTATTGGATGAGGATGAGAAGCAGCTTCTTCGTGTCTGGAATAAGATTCTGGAAGAGGCAAGACAGACGGCAAATTATAATCCTTCGTTTACCTATGGGGTGTATCAGATTACAAAGGAATTAAATACCTTTGTGAAAACAGGTTCTGGCAGCAGAAAACGAATTGTGTATGATTACCCGGAATTAAATGGGGATTTGGATACACTGAGAGTGATGCTGAAAACATATTACAAGAGCCATATTACGGAGAAGATGTTTCAATATGAGTTGTTGAAATAAAAATGATGCCGTAGTGGGGAGCCGTATGGCTTCCCCATTGTTTGAGGATGAAAAAAATACGCCCCTCTGATTTTGCATCAGAGGGGGGAAGTATTTTCTTTGGGGGGACATGAGTAATCTATTATGCGTTCCATGCCTCTATAGTCGTATCGTTTTGCGAATTTGCATATTTCATGGATATCCGAGCCGTTATAATCTGGATTCATCCAGTTTTTCAGATTATATTCGATTATAAGCGGTTCAGTGTTATTCATAAGATGTTTTACTGTTACTTTTTCTTTTCCTTTGTATTGCCATTTATTTTGATGGACATTTACCCATTTTTTGGCTTGCATCGTAAAAACGTTCTGTGAAATATGGCATTGTTTATTATAGCATTTGTGATACCATGCCATGTATAAATCATAAAGAAAGTTCCATGGTACAAAATTCCATACAAATTTAGGAGAAAATAAGTCCAGGAATTGTGCGACTTCATTTTGTGGGTCTTGTTTGATTATGGATGCAGTTGTTTTGTTTTCGATTGCTGCTTTCTTCATAATTCCCTTGACTCTGTCTGTTGCAATGTATTTCCATTCTGTTAATTCAAATTCTTCAATGATGTTTTCTAATTTGCTGCGAAATTCTGTGATATTAAGTTTTACCGATTTTTCTGTATACATCCATTCTGGATTGGATTCTATCAAATATATGATGATTCCAGTGAATTTGTTCTTTTTGACAGGTTTTATACAGAGGTTATCCTGAAGGTTCAGCCATGATTTGTAGCCGTCATATAAGAACTCAAAGGGCAGGATGTCATAATTGCAATTTTGTAAAAATACTGTAAGGAAATTCTGTATGATAGCTTCGTCTGATATGGCAGGTTCTATGCTTTCAGATTTTGTATCTATATTTGGTTCTTCTGTGGAAACATCTGTGGTGTTTTTATCTGAAAATTCCAGTTTCAGGTCTGTTGTCTGATTTTCAGACAATAGTTTGTATGCACATGGATTTAGTATCGGCAGATAGCATTGTATAAATTTTTTTGGAACCAGACCTGCCTGCAGTACAAAGTCTGTAATATCGTCTCCGATATCGAAGTCTGAAATCAGTGTGACATGATTTGCTTTTGCCAGTTTTACGGCACTGTTTGTAAAATCGGAATTAGTTGTTACAATACAAAGGCTTGCATTGTATAAAGCTTTGGCCGCCTGGATTTCCTGGATGGCTTTGTTGCCGACTGGTTGATGAAAATATTTGCATTGGATAATGATGGTCACATCTTGGAACAAATGAATGACAATGTCTACGCCCTGGTCATAACTGCCGGGTGTTCCTGTTGCATCATATCCTACGGCAATTAATTCGTTGATGATGTAGGTTTCGTAATCAATGCCTTTTGGTTGATAATCATGGTGTTTGTAGTTTGTGATTAATTTTTCGTTTGCTTTATGATACATAAATATTGGTGTCCTTTTCTGGTGTGCAAGGTAGTTCTGTTAAAAGGGCACCCGGATATCAGTTTTGAACTGATATGGAATGTGAAAATATGAAAAAAAAGTCCCCTCTGAGGTTGTCTCAGAGGGGATGTGATTTTTATCATAATTTTCAATAGGATACTCCCATCTTCTATAAGTGGTGAGAGGAATATGAAACACTGTTTTTTGTAATTTTTGTAAAATTTTGGTATTTTTTTTTGTTGAAAATTATTGACTTTCACTATAATATATGTTATACTATTTTTAGTGAAAGGATATGGTTTTATGGAACAAACGATTACTGCTAAGATACAAATTGTTGTAAATGAAAAACAGTCTGTCTTACTCCAACGTACGTTACAGGCTTATCAAGATGGCTGTAATGAGGTTTCGGAATATATTTTCAAAACGCATGATTTGCAGCAGTCTTCTTTAAACAAACATCTTTATCAACATCTGCGCCAGAATTTTGGTTTGAAGGCACAGATGGCGCAGTCTGTGATAAAAACCGTTGTTTCCAAATATAAGACCATCCTTGAAAATGAGAAAACCTGGATACAGCCTGTTTTCAAGCATCTTCAGTATGACCTTGTCTGGAACAGGGATTACTCTCTCACAAACAATCAGTTTTCCGTAAATACATTGGAAGGACGTGTGAAACTGCCGTATCATGAGAAAGGCATGGAACGGTATTTCAATAAAGATATTTACAAGTTTGGTACAGCCAAATTGGTTGTGAAACATCAGAAATACTTTTTACATATCCCTGTTACGTATACGGTAGATGAATGTACGAATGACTTGGTTTCCAATGTGGTCGGTGTTGACCGGGGTGTGAACTTTGTAGTTACCGCCTATGGAAGTGACCGCAAAACATGGTTTGTAAACGGCAGGTCTGTAAAACAGACCCGGGCACGTTATAAAGAAGTCCGCCGGCAGTTACAACGCCGTCAGACACCGTCTGCAAGACGCCGGTTAAAGGAAATCGGAACACGAGAAAACCGTTGGATGCAGGATGTAAATCATTGCATCAGTAAGGCACTCGTGGAACGTTATCCGAAACATACGTTGTTTGTGTTGGAAGACCTTACAGGTATCCGGCAGGCAACGGAGAAAGTTATCCGGAAACATCGTTATGAGATTGTTTCGTGGTCGTTTTATGACCTGGAACAGAAAATCCGTTACAAAGCAGAACGGTATGGCAGTAAGGTGATAAACGTAAATCCTGCTTATACCAGCCAGACCTGTCCGTGTTGCGGTCATACGGAAAGAGCTAACCGTCGAAAGAAAATCCATACGTTTGTTTGTAAACGGTGTGGATACCGTACAAATGACGACCGTATTGGAGCAATGAATCTGTATCGTATGGGAATCAACTATCTTGTAGATAGTCAAGTACCGGATACAGTTGTATAGGAACAGGATTCCTGTACAAAGGGTGTTGTCAACCATCCCACGATGTAACATCACCTGTCCTATGGACAAAAGGTGGGAGGTTATAGAATATGGTTCTGTAATCGTTTGTACCACTGGATAGTTACAAGCTATGATGTCTATACGTTATAGTAGTTGACCATTCCACTCATCATTTTTTGAAATTACAGTGCGACCGTCTTTATTATGTGGTGTATTGGATGTTGCAAACGAATATGCCATAGATTTGTTTGCATTTAAGTATTCAGATAATAATGTCATAGCGTTGCTTCCTCCTTTTTTTGTTATAACATCAGTTTGTTTTATTACAGTATACACCAAATAATAAGATTTAACAATGTGCCAGTGATGGTTTTTGTTTTGATTTTTATTCTCACCCGGGCGGCACTTGTGCCGCCCTTACTACTGTTTACAAAAAAGTTCCCCTCTGAGGTTGTCTCAGAGGGGATAATTGGTTTAACCGTTTACAGGTGGCTGTGCATCGTAGCCTACCCACTGACCATTGATATATACAGCGTTACACATATGACCATAGGAGTTGGAAACTGCGTCTGCAATGTATGTGTAGATTTTTCCTGTCTTGTAATCAACATATCCGACCTGAAGGTTTGGGTCAATGTCTTTTGCCATATTACCAAACATGTCGGATGCACCAAAGCAGTCACACATCATGTATTGATATGCGTATAATTTGTTGGATGCGCCTGGACTGTCCATACTGTATTTGAATTCGGTCTTGATGTAATTTTCCAGAGCGTCCAGTTTCTGAACGGTGTTCATAGAACTGTTCCAGATTTTGGCTTCCACACCACGTTTCCAGTTTTCGTAGGCAATGTAAACGTCCCAGTTGGAAGTAACCGTGATGTTCCAGATTTTGAGAACGGTTCCGTTGTATTTTGCGATTATTTTTACAGAACCAGTCTTTAATCCTTCCATTTGGAACATGGATTTCTGTACATTGGCATTGTATCCTGAACCGAGTACTTCGATACAATTTGTGCTTCCTTGCGTTTCATAGGTTATTTTGGTGAGGTCGGTACCTGTTGGTACATCACTGGAACCAAATCCTATGATTTTACTCTTTCCACCAGCCAGTGAAATGCTAGTTGGATTGGACGGCGTTGTCGCAATATTGACAGTCACTTTGCAACTGCTGGTCTTGCCACCGTCTGCCGTTCTTGCTGTGATGTTACAGCTTCCGTTTGCGACAGCTGTGACTACACCACTGCTGTTTACAGTTGCTACTGCACTGTTGTCTGTGCTCCATGTAACAGATTTGTTATCTGCATTGGAAGGACTGACAGTTGCACTTAACTGTGTGGTCTCTCCTGCCTTTGTCAGTGTGACAGAGGATGGAGTTACGGATACGGAACTTACAGGAACCGGAATACTTACCGTTACCTTACAGGTAGCAGTCTTGTCACCATCGGCAGTCTTTACTGTGATGTTGGCATTACCATTTCCGACAGCTGTGACTACACCGTTATTTACGGTTGCTACTGCACTGTTATCTGTACTCCATGTAACAGATTTGTTATCTGCATTGGATGGTGATACTGTTGCAGTAAGGGTTGTTGTTGCACCTTTACTGGTCAGTGTAGCAGAAGTCTTATTCAGACTTACGGAGCTTACAGAAACTGGTTTTGGTGTTACCGGCACCGGAATGTTTACGGTTACTTTACAGGTCGCGGTCTTGCCGCCGTCTGCTGTTTTCACGGTAATGTTGGCAGTACCATTGCCAACAGCAGTGATAACACCGTTATTTACCGTTGCTACTGCTCCATTATCGCTTGCCCATGTTACTACTTTGTTTGTAGCATTGGACGGAGCCACGGTTGCAGTAAGCTGTGCGGTCTGACCTTTTGCAGTCAGTGTTGCAGAAGTCTTATTCAGACTTACGGAACTTACCGGTACGGTTGTAGATGGAATGCTTACCGTTATTTTGCAGGATGCAGACTTCTTGCTGTCGTCTTTGGCGGTCGCTGTGATAGTCGCTGTTCCATTGGCTACGGCCGTTACTTTTCCAGAGGAATCAACGGTTGCAACATTTGTGTTGGAACTCTTCCATTCCAGTGTCTTGTTTGTGGCATTGGACGGTGACACTGTTGCAGTCAGCTGTACAGTCTGTCCTTTGCTTTTCAGCGTTGCGGAAGTCTTATTTAAAGCCACTTTGCTGACCTTAATAGCAGGCATGGTAACGGATACACCTTTTGTGTTGTACTTTCCGTACACCTTGGTCTTGCTATAGTAACTACGGATTGTATACGTGTTCTTGACACCTTTGACAGGTTTCTTATCCGTGTATTTTGTAACACTGGATTTCACCGTTGCAAGCTTGGTCCATTTGGATGAGGAACCGGCTTTGCGGTAAATCACGTAATAGTTACAGCTATTGGTTTTGTTCCATGTAACAGTGACGGCAGTCTTTTTGGAATTCAGCGTTGCTTTGCCGAGCTTTACTGTAGATGGAATCGTTTTGGTAGTCAGTCCTTTTGTATTGTAGGAACCATACTTTTTACTCTTGCTGTTGTAGGCTCTTACTGTATACGTGTAGTTCTGACCTACTGTAATTGGATACTTCTTGGAAGAAGTATGCGTGTAGCTGGTCTGTGTGGATTTTACCGTTGCCAGCTTTGTCCATTTGGATGCACCAGACTTTTTGTAATAGATGACATAGTTGGTAGCATTGGACGTTTTCTCCCAGTTGATTGTGATTTTGTTGTAAGCACTGGAAGATACCTTGGTAAGGGTGACCTTGCCTGGGGTTGTTTTGTTGGTTGCTGCGGATGCACTGGTTGGCAATATGGTAATCATCATGATCGCCAGAAAGAGCATCAGGATTGATCGCTTCAGTTTCTTCTTCATTTTGTGATTTTTCCTCCTTTTAGATTTTTTACATCAATTCCCTTAAGTTAATTATAGACACGTTAACATCTATAATCAAGATGGATTCTTGCAAAAAGTTGATTTTATTTTGCACCCGGAGCCGGGAACGGCACTGACAATTTTAATGAGCATAGGAACAATAGAAAAATATAAATAATTTGTAACTCAAGAAAACATTAATATGTAATATCATATGCAATATAAGGTTTACATAATATACAAATAGTGGTATAATTATGTAAACTAATAAAAAGATTTGAGTATATTTGAGCGTTTCAAAAGGGGATGAAGTTATGGCAGCTAAGAGGAAAAAGAGTGCCTCCACAATACAAAAAAATGTGTTGGAAATGCAACAAAAATTGTTAGAGATGGAAGAGCAGTTAGAAGCGGCAAAGGAAGCGAGATATGCAACAGTGGGGAGATATTTTGTAGCAGCTTTTGAGGATTGTCCGGAATTTGATCTTATTAATATGAGCAATCGAAAGCTGGAGCGATTTATCGGGATCGTGCGTGCATTTTATACACCACAAAGTTACAGGATGCAATCTGATGATGAACTGGAAGAAGATGCAGGATTTGTAGAGGGATTGCAGGAAGAACAGCAGTAAGTGCTGTCGCAGTTTTGTGTTTTGGGGGAGTTTGAGGGGGCATCAGGTATCGGAGATACCGCCCCCGCAAGAACCACAATGCGCGGAGCGCATGGTCCCGGGGAAAGGAGCGAAAGCGGTTCCCCGGGAGTGGTTCAATATATTGATGCAGGAAAACTGCAAGATTTGCTGCAATCGGTAGCAACAGGAGTTGCATAGGTTGGAAGCAGTTCGCGCGGAAAAAAGGTGTATGAAATAGATGTAGTTGGAAATGCGACAATTACTGTGAAATATATACAGAAGGAAGTGAGAGAATATATGCCATTAAAGAACATGCATATCAGGGTAACTGGGGAAGAATATGATTTCATTTGTGCTTTGGCAAAAGGTCTGAAATGTTCCCAGGCAGAGGTAATCAGAAAGGCGTTATTTGATAAAGAAATGAAGCAGATTGTAAGTGCTTATCGAGAGCAGGTAGAGGTAGATGAATTAGGAAAATATTTTGAATGCAGTGTGGATAATGATACGAAAGAATTATTAGAAGAATATATACAGACAGTAAACCAGAGTACTGGTCAAATCAGGAAAATTGGAACGAATATTTCTTCTATGATTCGCGATATTCGGAATGGGAAAATAAATGGTAAAGATGAAATATATCCCTACTTTTTGCTGCTTATGGAAGATAATAAAAATGCTATGAACAAGCAAGGAATGCTGGCACAAAGAATGGCAGATACGATTGGAAATTTACAGTTTAAAGTAAAGGCTAAGTGATTAGAAACGGGGGTGAAAAGATATGGGAATGCATAGATTAACGCTGCAATTATCGCAGGAAGAATTTGAGCTTGTCAGTGCGCTGGCAGGGCAGATGAAATGTACAAACAGGGAAGTATTTACAAAAGCGTTACATGACAAAAATGTAGATATTAAACCAATTATTGAGGACTACTGGAAAGAAAAAGAAGAGAAGCATTTCCGGAAATATTTTGAGTGTACATTGGATGGATTTACGATGACCTTATTGAAAAAAATGGTGGAAGAATTGAAGCATCAGACAAAGGATATCGCAGCTGTAAAAGATCAGGTGGAAGCACTCTTGAAAACGATTCCCAGTAAAGGGATCACATGCAGTAAAGAAGATAAGCTTGAGTATATTGCAAAGACTCTTGATGCAATCTTTGGGGATGATGATTATTTTTTACATAAACAACAGGATTTAGAAAAAGCAATGGAAGAGCTTACAGATGCGATGCAGCACGTGCAGTTCCGGCTGCAGAGAAAGTATTAAAAGGTGATATACAAAGATGTATTCTGGAATCAAATCATCAAGAAATGGCTACCATTCTATCGCATATCCTATGACTGACAAAAGGAACCAGACAGAGGAAAGAATCGGTGCTTTTCGGTGCGGAGGCGGTATTATAGATACGGGAACAATCAAGGGAATCCGGGAACAATTTGCCAAAGTATGGAAACGTGGAAAAAGAGAGATTGGAGACATCCAGGTGTATAATATCCTCTATTCTTTTAGTGTAAACGAACTGGACCCGGCTAAAGAGGAATCTTTAGAAGTCGCTGCAGATATTGTTGCACCGGTGCTGGAAAAGATATATCCTGGGCATCAGTGGACACTGGTAGCCCAGAGGGATGGAAAAGGTGGGAAAGTACATGTTCATGCCACGGTCAATGCCTTAGCTTCAGAGACATTGAAAGCCTGCCGGGGAAGGCAGACATCGTATATTACTGTACGGGAAGAAATTGAATCAGAAATGGAGCAGCATGGTATTGAGATAGACCATGGGAAAAACCATACAAAAGCAGAAAAGAAGAAAACAGAAAAATTAAAGGAAGCAAAAAAGAAGGATGAAAATAATTATTCTTGGATGGATGATATTGCTGCGAGAATCCAGATAGCTTTAACCCAGACTACCCGGTTTGATGAGTTGGAGAATAATCTGGAAAAGTTAGGGGTACAGGTCATAAGGAAAACAAAACATAACTGGACTTTTGCTTTAGCAGATGCAGAAGATAAGAAATACATTGGAAAGAAAGTAAGGGGTGACAGAATGAGTTCAAAATTCGTTCCGGGAGAAATGCGCTGTATGATCGATGCAAATTATAAGCAAATGGCAGGAGGTTCTGCATCAGATCTGGCGCAATGTGGGAAAGACGGTGAACCGGGTGGAAGACAGAATCCGGGAGAAAAGAAAACAGAGACCCGGCATGACAAGAAGGTCAGACTGGCAGAGGAACTGGAAGAAAAGCTGCTGGGAAGGGTCTACTCTAAGGGGATGAATGATTATAGGAAAAAATAAGAGCCTGGCATCATGAGGATGCCAAGCTCTTATTTTTTTCACGCAAAAGGGGCATGTTTTTTGTCGTGGTAAGAATAATAACCAGTGGGTCCGAGGATAATAAAATCATGTAAAACGAGACTGAACAACTTGGTGCATTGCCAGATGTTTTTTGCTACTACATCATCATCTTGGGATGGGGTTAATACATCGGATGGATGATTGTGATACACCAGTATCCCGGCAGCATTGCTTAAGATGGCAATACGGATGAGTTCTGCAGGGGAGTAAAATGCCTGGTCAATAGTTCCCCGGCTGATGATTGCATGGTTAATAGGTCTTATATGACAGTCTACGGTGACAACGGCAAGGTTTTCTATTGTACAGTTAGCAAGAAGGGTACGCATGTAAGAAGTTGCTTTTTCTGTATTGTCTATGGGTTCCTGTAGCTGCCTGGAGGGTAAATCCACCAGCCGGACAGCAACCTCTGGAAATGTGTATGTTTGATTGATTTTTTGTTCCAAAATATGCTCCTTATTTTGATACGATCTTATAACAAAGATTGTTTCAGATGTGGGTGTTGTATCTGTAAGAAAGATACCGCCTGCCATGGGGCAGACGGCATCAGCGCATATATGCATCATAAGCGGTGAACCACCGCTTCGGGTGCCTGGGTTATGATAAGACAGGTATAACCGGACAGTCCGGGATAGCTGGGGCAGTTTCCGGGACAGCGTTTTCTGTGGGTGCTATAATAAGTTGCCCGTCCTTGATGATATAAGGGACATCGTCCAGAATATCACATGGTTGTACCTCTGTACGGTTGACGTCCTGTATCATTTCGGAAAGGGTGGCTACATCAAAGTTGCTGCGGCTGACCACAATCATCTCATGCACGCTGGATGGGAGAAGGTAGTAATCTCCCAGCATATCCTGAAGCTGTTTATCAACCCCGTCATAAGTTACTGTGATAGCCCCGAGGGAGCATTGCTCATTTGTGACAACGTACATCAGGGGTGCATCTGTAAATGCGTCTGAATTTGGAAGCATACCAGAGAGCAGGCTTCCGATGGCATCAATACGGACAGGACGGAGACGGGGGTTGTTCACCCTTGCAGCATGGTCAATCTCCTGCAGGGAGACATCCCACCCATGCATGAGGTCATAGGTGATGGGAGAGGTCATCAGCTGTTTAGAAGCGGAAAAATCTACGTCGTAGATGACTGCAAAGTTGCTGTTGTCCATCAGGGTGTATGGACGATTGGAAAGATAGGATTTATTCAGACCGTTACCAATGTTGATGAATCGGCTGATAATATTTTCCCTGGCGAAGTCCCAGTTAAGGACCTGCCCTGTGTCTGTGGGGATGCAGCTGCAGTCCTGACATATGATATTTTTTAGTTCTTCAAAAATATCAGGAAAATCAATCTCTCCACTGTTGTAGCTGCAGTAGAGGTCATTCAGATAGAGCATCGGGGCAGCCTTGCTGCCGGGCTTTCGCACGATAATCCCAGTAAGAATCTGGTTGCCTGGATTGGGATATTTCTGGAGGATGATTTCAGCCTCTGCATATTCTGCAGGGAGGTAGTTTTTGATTTCAGATGCGATTTTGTCCGAGAATTTCATCAATGTAAGTGGTATTTTCATAAGGGGCTCCTTTCGATTTTTTTTATTCAGGAAGGAACCCGGCGCAGCGGCGGCTGCGCTATGCTACACAGTTGAAGAAGATGGGTGATACAGAAGCAGGGGAAGGGGGTGGAAGAGCTTCCATGTTCTGTAAGTATTTTGTCCGGTTGTCTGATTTTTTTTTAAGAAATTAGATAAGAAAAAATAAATAAATAGTACATAGGAAATAATACACCACTTTACAAGTTTTGTGATTGATGTTTCTGATTGAAAATCAATGAATCCAATGCCTTTAGTAACTCTTCCGATTTTTCAGCCTTTTCGAGTTTTTTCTCGAAAGTCCAAACAAATACATCTTCTCGAATCCGCTTTCCGAGTGCAAAGCGAAAGTCCTGAACGCTCTGATTCTGATATTCAGAAAATTCAGTGTATTTATACGGAAGAATCTTCATCGCACTGTAACTGATATTGATCAGATTCACCATCATCTCAATCCCTTTGCTGCTTCTTACCATGTAATGGCAAAGAGACCAGAACGTTTTCTGCTCATAGTATCCGATTTCGATATTCCAACGAATCTGATACAGAAACATTGGAAGCAAGTCAAAATGCTTTTCAATCGAATCCGGCAGGTTTTCTTTCGGAATTGACACAGACTCCTCCGAGACCGTACTAAGAAACAGCCGACGTGTTCCTTTCTCCTTTTCGGTAGAAGTGACGTACGCTGTAACGGTACGTTTTCCAAAAACAGTGGTACGTACTTTGCGCTTTCCTATGTAATAGCCATTTACTTTTTCATCCGAAAACGTAAAATCGCTGTCAATTGAAAGACGCTTTCCATGTGTGGCAGGACGACCTCTTTTCCCAGTTGGTGCTGGCGGCAGATCATATAAAACAGAATCACTTCGGACATTTCCGATTAGATCCAGATTTTTATATTCATCCACCAACCCTGTAAATGGCTTCTTCATATACCAGCTGTCACATAGAATAATGACCTGCCTCTTTTGAATGAATTCCGGCATTACCTGACGGATCATGGATGCTGCCAGTTCCAGTTTGGACTCTTTTTTCTTCCACATGCGGTACCCGAGCGGAATACTGATATAATGAATCGCTCCATCTTTCTTGTCAGCATACGGAACACACAGCATTACACTGACAAAACAATGTCCATTCAGGTAGGAATTTCCATTATGAGCAGCGTGATCAAAAAGGATGGACACCTGTTCAAACTTCTTACCGACCTTTGGAACCATGGTGTCATCCACGCATAAGAATACCGGATAGGAATCCAGAAACGAGGGAACCAGTTTAAGTGCAATGCGAGCTGTTGTATTCATGAAGGCGGAACAGTCTATTTTTGCATAGGAGCAGGCATAATAGAAAGCATTCAGTGATTTTTCCGTGATACCAGCCAGAAAATGTCGATATAGGAAGCGGATAGAATGAGCCGCTTCAAGCGCCAGCATAGAAAGCACAAACAGAAATAAGGTCTGAGCAGTTGGTGCAGAGTAGCGCTGAAAATAAATTGAAAAATATTCATTTAGTCTGGAAATCAGTTTGCTTTTGTTGTATAATGAGTTTGTCGTACAGGGTCACTTTCCTTTCATAGTGTTTTTTTGCTCAAACTCATTATACATCGGAAAGACCTGTACGGCATTTTTTTATTCAATAAAACACAATGTTTCTGTTTTAAAACTAAAAAGTTGTAAAGTGGTGTACAATATAGATAAGCAGCAAATAAGAAAAGAAGGAGAAACAGAATATGAAGAAGAGACTTCCTGTTGGTATTGATAGTTTCGAGAAAATTCGTAGTGGCAATTATTATTATGTGGATAAAACAGTACTGATTGAGCAGGTTCTTGAAAAAGGAAGTGAAGTAACTCTGTTTACTCGTCCGAGGCGTTTCGGAAAATCACTGAATATGAGTATGCTGCAGCGATTTTTTGAAATAGGAACAGATCCCGGTTTATTTGGTGGATTGCATATCGCGCAAAACACAGAGTTATGCGAACAGCATATGGGAAAATATCCGGTGGTTGCAATCAGTTTAAAAGGTGTGGATGCAGGTTCTTATTCAGAAACGTATAAGTTGTTGGTTCGAATTATCAATGAAGAAACAAGACGTTTCCAATTTTTGTTGGATAGCGAAAAACTTACAAGAATTGATAAGATGGATTATGAAGAGCTTCTTGACAGGAGGATGGAGAAAGATACGCTGGCAATTAGTTTGAGGAAACTTACAACATTGCTCGAAAAACATTACGGTCAAAAGGTTGTTGTTCTAATTGACGAGTATGATGTGCCGTTAGCAAAGGCATATGAAAACGGATATTATGATGAAATGGTTCTTTTGACGCGGAATCTGTTTGGAAATGTATTGAAAACAAACGAAAGCCTTGCGTTTGCCGTGCTGACCGGATGTTTGCGCATTGCCAAAGAAAGTATCTTTACCGGACTGAATAATTTTAAGGTATACTCGATTACAAATACGGAATTTGATGAAACCTTTGGTTTCACGGGTGAAGAAGTGGAAACAATGCTGCAATACTACGGATTGAGCGATCATTTCAACCAGGTAAAAGAGTGGTATGATGGTTATCGGTTTGGAAATGCAGATGTGTATTGCCCGTGGGATGTTGTGAACTACTGCGAGGATCATCGCGATAATTCGGATTTGGAACCTCAGAATTATTGGATGAATACCAGCGGAAATGATGTCATCAATCACTTTATTGGCAGTGTCAATGATGCCGGAATGCTTACAGAAGATGAGCTTGAGCGGTTGGTGAACGGTGAGGTCATCACGCAAAGAGTAGATGAGATGGTGACATACAAAGATCTGTACTCAAGTATAGACAATCTGTGGAGCGCGCTTTTTATGACCGGTTATCTGACACAACGCGGTTATCTGGGCAATGGATATTATCGTCTTGCGGTTCCAAACCGTGAGATCCGCAGTATCATTTTGGAACGTGTTCTGATCCTGTTTCGTGAGGAGGTTTCTCAAAATGGTGAACTGCTTAGAAACTTTTGTAATGCAATTTTAGCAGCGGATGCAGATACTGTTGAGCAGCTTCTGACGGAATATATGGGGAAGACAATCAGCGTTCGTGATAATTTTGCAAAGTCTCTTCATGAAAATTTCTACCATGGACTTATGATTGGAATTCTCGGATATAGACGAGACTGGGAGAGGATGGAAAAATTATGCATGGAATTACATTGACATCAGCTCCGTCTGACTGGGAGGTGCTGCAGCAGAAGGACAAAAAAGCATCGGTAACCCTAAAGGGAACGTTTCAGGTACATCCGGCAGCCATACAGGTAGGCGTGGATCAGGCAGAACGGGCAGATGAAGAGGAGCAAAAGAGCTTCCAGCTTGAGGGAAGCGGGATCTGGCTGAAGCTCACATTTGCACATGTGAAAAACTGCTTCCTGGTTTACTCCGCGCTCGGAAAAGACAGCGGTTTTACACTGACCGACAGACAGGGAGAGGTTGAGATCCTTCATATTCGCGGAAATCGTGAAAATAAGAATCATCTTTATCTGGAGCCGCCGATCATAGATCTCAGTATAATCATTGTTGAAGTTCTCTGTATATTTTAGGTGAAATTCCGTAGTTCTTTTTGAAACAATGGCTGAATGAATACACATCTGAAAAACCGCATTGAAATGCAATATCCGAAATTTGTTTTGAAGTATTCAAAAGTAACAGTTCTGCCTTATTCAAGCGAAAATCCCTCAAAAATTCATGTGGTTTTTTCTTATATATATCAAAAAATAAACGTCCGAAATGTTTTTCGCTTATACCTGTTATTGCTGCTAATTCGCTGATTGTCAAATCTGAACGGCTATAATTCTGATTCAAATAATCAAGTGCAGCCGCAAGCTTATTTGTCATTTTATAATTGATGCTGTCAAAGGCAAGGTCATTGTAAATCAGCCCTATTATCTGAGATAAAATCCCACTGCATATCATTTGGGAACCGGGCAAATCAAGGCTGTACTCATTAACAGCTTTCTGAAATAATTTTTCATATTGATACGCATTTCTTCCGGAACAAACAGTTTTGAAAGGCAGATTAGGATTTGATGAAGCGGTATGTTTGTCAAAATTGAAATTGACAGCAATGTATGAAACAGAATCACATGAGTCTGCACCGCTTTTGTCTATTGACCCCTTTGCTATATATGCAACCTGTCCTTTCTTTATCTGAACAATTTTCCCTTGTTTTTCGTATGCGAGCATTCCGTCTGTAACAAATGCTAAGCTGTCATGATTTCTGGGTTTAGATGAGATATACGGTTGGCCATATGTTAATGTATCATAAAAAAATACTGCATCATCAGTATTTATCATTGCTTCAGTTCCCATTTTCATTTCTCCTCATTTAAACTTTATCATATTGTACCGTAGTATTTTTTGTTTTTCAATAGAAAATGTCTGTTTGAAACAAATACTTAATTTTCTGAACATTGTTTTTTTCAGAATCTATTGTATGATTAAATACAAAGATAAATTTTTTGAAGGAGTGAGGAAAATGAAAAAGGCGTTGGTTACCGGAGCAAGCAGAGGAATCGGATATGCGATTGCGAAAAAACTGTCTCAAAACGGCAGTGCGATTGTTATAACAGGGAGAAATATCAAAACACTTGAAAGTGTTGCACGCGAGTTAGGTGAAAATGTAATTCCAATGGTGTGGGATGCATCTGAATTTGACAAGGCAGAGGAAAAGATAAACAAAGCTGCCGATATGCTTGACGGTCTGGATATTGTTGTAAATAATGCCGGAATTTTTGCACAAAGAAGTGAATGGGATAAAAACGGTCTTTTAAACACAACGACAAAAGAGTGGCAGGATGTTATGAATGTCAATGCAAGTGCAGTATTTTTTACAATGCAGGCATCTGTCAAATACATGCTTAAGAATAATATCAAAGGAAATATTCTGAACATTACATCGGCAGCGGGAGAAGAACCGGTTTACGGTGCATATGGTGGTTCAAAAATTCTTGCAACTGGTTTGACGCGTGGTTGGGGAAAAATGTTTGCGCCGGATGGGATAACCATAAACGGGATTGCCCCGGGACCGGTTGCGACCGAAATGAACAACTGGCATGAAGGGGATTCGATGGAGCATGACAGGATACCGTACGGAAGATTTGCAACGATAGATGAAATTGCGGAACTCGCTATGTATCTTTTGGATGAAAAAGCAAAAATGATATGTGGTGAAAGTATTATTATTGATGGTGCTTATTCAATCAGATAATAAAATAGTAGGAGGGCAAACGAAATGAATAAAAGAATAGAAAAATTGGTTCAAAAAACACTTGCAGGAGAAATGCATGTTTACCCTGTAAAAACCGACTTTGACAGATGTGATTTGTTTTTATCGCCGGTAAAAATGTCGGGAAAAAGAGTATGTGAATATATAAGGAATCAGGAACCACTGATTTTCACGGAATCCTGTTTTACCGGCTTAATAACGTTCGACGGCAGTGTGGAGGGCGATATTTTCCATAGAAACGGGCATAAGAATATGAGCATTGCATGTGAAAATTTTTATAATAAACCGGTTGACAATTTACTTACTTTCGAGTGGCAGCATTCTTGCGGAGATTTCGGAAAAATCATTAATATCGGCATAAACGGCATAAAAGATAATATAAAAAAATCTGCAAAAACACATAAAGGTGATGCAGATGCCATTGAATTTTTGAAAACACAAACCGATATTTGTGACAGCATTCTTGCATGGGCAAAAAAATGTTCAAAAAAAGCGATGGCGATTTCAAAATCAGTATCGGATGAAACGTATAAAAGAAACCTCGAACGGTTATCCGTGTCGCTTGAAAATGTACCTGAAAATCCTGCAAGCAATTTTTATGAAGCGATATTGTCATTGGGTATCTGCTTTGGACTGCTGCCTGACAGTATTGGCTTAATCGACAGATATTTGTATCCGTTTTACAAATCCGATATTGAAAGTGGAATTTTAACAAAGGAAAAAGCTTCGGAGTATTTACAAGAATTATTCCTTTTGATTCAAGGAACGACTCCTATCTCATCCGATCGCTTTTATCGAGGCGGTGAATCACATTTTTGTGTGGGAGGCTATCTCGAAAACGGCGAGGACGGATTTAATGAATTGTCAAAATTGATAGTCGATTCTCTTATGGAACTGCCGACTTGGATTCCGCAGATCTCACTTCGTTGGACTTTTAAAACGCCACATGAGATTTTGCGTTATATGATGGACTGTGAGCGAAAAGATCCCAACAAGCGTATTGCATTTGTTAATGATGAGCCGCGCATAAAGGGGTTGATGAAATACACAGGCCTTTCATATAAACAAGCAGTAAACTACACAATGATCGGCTGCAATGAGATAGCACTGCCGGGCGGAACTGTTTTTGGTTTTGATGTGATGAATATTGTCAGATGTGTTCAAAATACATTTTTTAACAGAAGTGATGATATTATAAAAGCAAAAACATTTGATGATTTCTATGATATCTTCCAGGAAGAAATGTTTCAGGATTTATATGAAGCGGATAAAATTGGAAACGGTCTTCAAGTCATACGCGGCCGCGATTGTAATTTAGTGAGCAATATGCTGGTCGACGGATGCATAGAGAATGCAAAAAGTGTTACTCAAGGAGGAACGGATACTTATATTGCTGTAGGAGCGCTTATAGGCATTTCAAACGTAATCGATTCTCTTTCTGTTACAAAACAACTGGTTTTTGATGAAAAACGAATAACAATGAAACAGTTGATTGAAGCATTAAAAAATAATTGGAGTGGCTTTGAGGAGCTGCGAGAATATGTCTTGAAAAAGGGAAAGTTCTTTGGCAACGATGAACCTTGTTCAAATGATATTGCACACAGGTTCTTCAAGAGCCTTGACGAATGGAACACAGGTGATAATTATTTGAAAAAACCGTGGCTGTTCGGAAACCTTGTCGGTTATAATGAACATCATAAATTTTTCGGTAATAATACGAAGGCGACTCCGGACGGAAGATTTGACGGTGATATGATAAATTTTGGAATCGGGCAGTCGGAAGGGAAAGACAGGAACGGGCTTACCGCCTTATTGTCCTCAGTTGCAAAATGCGACCCATACTCTATTTTAACAGGGCCGAGTGTGACAAACGTTCTGCTTGATGAACAATTGGTTAAAAATGATGAGAATTTTGAAAAGCTTGTATACTTGTTTGAAGCATATTTCAAAATGGGCGGAACACATTTTCAGCTTACATATGTTTCAAAGGAAGATTTAATCAATGCAAAGAAGTCGCCGGATAAATACAAGAATTTACGTGTAAGAGTTTCAGGCTTTTCGGACTATTTCGTGTTCTTAAATGAAGGCTTGCAGGATGAAATAATTCAAAGAACAAGTCATACAAAATAAGGAGGTTCAGATATGCGTACTGCAAATCTTTTTGACATTCAGAGAAATTCATTTGTCGATGGTCCCGGCATACGAACAACTGTCTTTTTTAAAGGATGTAATCTAAGGTGTCAATGGTGTCATAATCCCGAAAGTCAAATAATGGAATCACAAATAATGTTTTACAAAGACAAATGTACAGGCTGCGGAAGGTGCAGGGATATTACAGTGGATAATTCAGATTTTGTCTGCTTTCATGATGCCAAAAAGATTTGCGGAAAGACATATACGGTAGACGAACTTTTTAATATAATCATCAAGGATAAAATATTTTATGAAACTTCCGGCGGCGGTGTGACTTTTTCCGGAGGGGAATGCCTGCTGCAGCAGGATTTTCTTTGCGAAATTTTAGAAAAATGCAAAGCTGCAGGCATACATACCGCTGTAGATACCGCCGGGCATATCCATTGGAACGTATTTGAAAAAGTTTTACCATATACAGATTTGTTTTTGTATGATATGAAAGCGTTTGACTGTAATATTCATCGTAAGTATACGGGAGTTTCAAATGAATGCATCTTAGAAAATTTAAAAAAGCTTTTTGAAGCCGGTGCCAATATATGGATAAGAATTCCTGTCATTCCGGGGGTAAATGATACGGTGAAAGAAATGCAAAAAATCAAGAATTTTCTTACTCCATATAACCCGTCAAAAATAGAACTTCTTCCCTATCATCGCATGGGAGAACACAAGTATACGGCATTGGGAATGAAAAAAATAAAATTTGATGTGCCCGATAAAAATGTTATGGCAAAAGTAAATGATGTGGCGGGACAATGACTGTACCAGGGGTTAATTTTCCGGGACTGTTTTTTGCAAATACTTGAAAAAAAACTGGCTGCAATATACAATATACACCACTTTACAAGTTTTGTGATTGATGTTTCTGATTGAAAATCAATGAATC
>OFMF01000732.1_pt1 | contig 30503 bp, 27 predicted proteins | sample 1541771 | NCBI WGS metagenome assembly OFMF01 (sample SAMN04209235, study PRJEB22552) | human gut metagenome | biome: gut; material: feces | host: Homo sapiens | place: USA: Oklahoma
ACAAGGGATTTTTGCGGCCAAAAATAAATTTCATCTTTCATAGAAAAAAGGATCCCTTGCAAGGTAGAAGGCTAACAAGCCTCGTCCTTACAGGGATCCTTTCAATTACTACTGAGGATGCCGAAATGTGGTATTAACCGACAGACAATCATGAGAAAATCTCACCACAATAAATGAAAACTGGATACTAGCTATACGTTATGTAGTGGTATACTTAAGGTGCCGAATAAGATCGGAAGGGGATTGGTGCTTACAAGCCCGTCCGACAGACTGATTTTCAGCTCCTTAGGTGTACCACTTTTTGTTTCCATCGGGTTTTGATGAGGACGCAGGACAGCCAACAATTAAGCAAGGAGCTGCATCGGCTTATGCGAAGGAGGTTTGCTTTATGGAAGTATTGTATAAGCGGTGTTGTGGGATTGACATTCATAAAAATATGATGGTAGCCTGTATTTTTACGAGTGTCAGAAAAAAAGAAATCCGTCAGTTTTCAACAATGACGGAAGATATTCTCCAATTAGTTTCGTGGCTGAAAGAAACAGATTGTGAGATGGCTGCCATGGAAAGTACGGGCTCTTATTGGAAACCTGTATATAATATATTTGAAGAAGAACAGATACCGATCATGGTTGTGAATGCGCAGCATATCAAAGGAGTTCCCGGACGTAAGACGGATGTAAAAGATGCAGAGTGGATTGCCGATCTGGTACGCCATGGATTAGTAAAAGCAAGTTACATACCAAATAGGGATCAAAGAGAACTGCGAGAAATAACCCGTTACCGCCAGGAGGTAATTGAAGAACGTGCTCGTGAATTAAATCGAATCCAGGCTGTGTTAGAAGGCTGCAATGTTAAATTGAGCAGTGTAATTACCGATATCAGCGGAAAAAGCGGTATGACAATTTTAAAGGCAATTGTATCTGGAGAAACAGATCCGGTTGTTTTAAGTGAACTTGCTGAAGGAAGAGCCAGAGATAAAATTCCAGAAATGCAGAAATCCCTACAAGGACGGATATCAGAACATCAGCAAAAAATGTTGAAACATCAACTTGGGCATATTGAAAGCCTGACCGCTTTAATTATGGATTTAGATGCAGATATTAAAAAAAAACAGAATCCATAAATTGGGCAATCGAAGCTTTGGATGATATGCCTGGGATTGGAAGAAAAAGTGCAGAACGAATTTTAGCGGAAACTGGTGTGGAAATGGAGCACTTTCAAAATGAATCCCGTTTCAGCTCATGGGCGGGGCTTGTGCCTGAGTGTAAGGAAAGCGCCGGAAAAAAGATGAGTACACGAATACGGAAAGGAAATAAATATTTGAAAGCAACGCTGGTGGAATGTGCTCGTGCTGGAATACGAAACAAGCAAAGTTATCTCTACTCCCGTTATCAAAGAATTGCCGCGCGCAGAGGTGGGAAAAGGGCTTTAATTGCAGTAGCCCATACCATGTTAATCGCGATCTATCATATACTAAAAGAGAAAGTTCCTTATCATGACCTTGGAGCGGACTACTACTCCGTTATCAATCAAGAAAAGATAATCAATAGGAATATTCGTACATTAGAAAAGTTAGGGGTAAATGTAATGATTCAGCCGAAATGAATCTCTTTAACTGTATAATTAAGAGAAGGAAATAAGCCCGCCAAAAGGCGAGCTTATTTAGAATGCTTGTTTATAGGTTATCGCTGAACTACGTTTTCAGGACAGCCCCTTTTTAGTTAACGTGAATTCAAACTATTAATAAAAACCAGATAACATGCAAAATCACCAATACGTTTGCGACAATAAGGATTATCTTTTTCATCTCCTAAGATATCACGCCATTTATGAACGATGTTTTTCTGAGCTAGATATCGAGAGAGCATATTAAACTTTATAATCAATGAATTGTGATGAGAAGTTCGAAGATCATCAATTTCATTTTTCTTATTTTTGTCTAACAAAAGCCATTTTGCACGGATAGCACAATATTCGTTGGCTTTCTGAAGTAGTTCATCGTATATTTCCAAAGCATCCTCATCATTACTGATGTTAGAAATTATTTCTTCGTGAAGTTGTTGCATTTGCTCGATGGTAAGTGATTTCGGTGTTTTAACATATTCAGTGTATGTACTAATCATAAAAACCTTCTGATAATAAAAAGCTGTTTTTAAAATAAAAGAGTTCCCTAAAATATTATAACACAAAATATCAAAATTTTAATAAAAAAATCAGTTTAGGTCTGAAATTAAGATAAATGATAACAGATATATATATAGTTAATAAAAAATGATTATTCAGGAGGAGGCAAATCTTATGTTTACAATGAAAGAAGCTTATAAAAAGCAGATTATGGAAACGACAGATGAAAGTGAGGTTTTAGAATTACTTAAAAAATATTGGAAAGAACTTTGTGAATGTGAAGGTGTAAATCATGCATCTGAAGAAATCTGTGTTGTGGTTAAAAAAATGATATTTTATGGAATAGTAGAAAGGAAAGTGGATCTTTTGGAATGTGTGGGAGATCTGGAATTGTCGGCGAAAAATTATTCAAAATCCTGTTATTGGTATCAGCAAGCAATTGCTTTATTTTCTGATAAAACGGAAGTACCAGAAACATTATTGGAAAAACGTAATTTGTCATTGGAGACAGCTGTGAATAAAAAAATAAAAGAAACTCCTGTTTATTGGGAACCTATGAAAAAAAATAAAAAATCAGGAAAAAAGAACAAACAAAAAAGAGCGAATACAGGATTAAAAGAACAGCAGAAAAAAACAGAGGAACAAATTAAAGAAATGATGAGCAGGAAAAATGTGATTATCCATATAAATCGAAAAAATATAAGCAAAAAGAAATGTGCATAAAAACTGAAGAATGGTGAAGAAACAATAGATAGAAGATTAGTAACAGAGGAGAATAGAAAATGAAAAAACTATTGCATACATTGTACATCCATGAGCCAGATATTGTCTTGAAAAAGAAAGGAAGAGCAATTCATGCGATTTATTCAGATGGACAATGCGACCATATTCCATTAGGTATGATAGAAAATATAATTGTTTTCTCTAAAATTAAAGTAGAAGATGAAGTATTTCAATTATGCGCAGATAATGACATTGATGTATGGTTTTTGAATGGCAGAGCAGGACTCAGGTACAAGGTTTCCGGAAGAATACATGGAAATGTATGCGTAAGGAAAGCACAGTATCTTTTATCGGAAAGTTCTGAAAAGATAGCAGTATCAAAAAATATGATAAATGCCAAAATAAGAAATTCAAGATTTGTTTTAGAAAAATTTAAGAGAAATCATCCAGAGATAGTTTCTGGAGAATTTTGCAAAGCTATTCAGAATTTAAAAGAATGTGAGGAAAAAATTCAGTTTGCCAGAAATGACTGTGAAATCAGAAATATAGAAGGATATGCATCAAGAATGTATTTTCAAGCATTTCCGGATATGATTTTGCAGAAAGATGAAGTGTTTCAGTTTGTAAATCGAAACAGACGTCCGCCAAAAGACTGTACAAATGCTTTATTGTCGATGGTGTATACATTACTGATGATAGAATGTGCAAGTGCATTAGAATGTGCAGGTGTAGATCCTTATGTGGGATTCTTACATACAGATCGATCGGGCAGAGCCTCAATGGCATTAGACATTATGGAGGAATTTCGACCGTTGATTGCAGATCGTTTTGTTATGCGACTTATTAATTTGCGATTAGTGGATAAGTATATGTTTGAGAAAAAGGATGATGGGATTTATCTGACATCAGAAGGCAGAAGTACTGTATTTCGTGAGTGGAACCATATGAAACAGGAAAAGGTAAAAGTGGAAAATCTGGATGAAACGATTTTCAAAGGATTGTTTCCACATATTCAGTCACAAAGGCTGGTACGTTTCTTAAAAGGAGAGACGAAAGAATATGAACCTATGATAGGAAGGTAGAGATGGGATGATGGTATTGGTTGTATATGATATTTCCACGAAAGATGTAGCTGGTACGGCAAGACTAAGAAAAGTAGCAAAACTCTGTGCAGACAATGGAGTATCAGTTCAGAAGTCTGTATATGAAATCGAAACTGATGCAGGGCATTTTCGGGCTTTTAATAGAAAATTAGAAAGAATTATTCAGGAGGATGACAATGTTCGTTATTATATGCTCGGAAACAGATATCAGACTCGGATTATTAATGTTGGAAAAGAAAAAGTTCGGTGGGACAGAGAAAATTACGTAGTGTAATTTGTAAAAAAACAGAAAAAATTCGTGCAATATGCTATAATAAAGAACATAAAAACAGATAAAAATAAAGAGAAATAACAATAAAAAGAAAGAAGGGGTATATTTGCAAAATATAATTGTAATTTTAGAAGTATCGAGAAAACAGGATTACATATTCAGAAGTAAACGTTTAAAGGAGAATGCAAAACATTCGGCAGAAATTGCATATGTTACAGGAAATGATTTCTTTGAAGCAGTGACCGAGGCAGAATTATACAGTAAGGAAAGGAATTATATATATTCTGGTGGTGGGCATACGGTTTTACAGTTTAACAGTAAAGAAAAAGCAAAAGAATTTGTAAAAAAGGTGACGGAATCTGCTATGAGACTGTTTGATGGACTTGAAATCTTTGCAAAACTTATGCCTTATGACGAAAATAGAACACCAGGAGATAACCTAAAACAATTATCAAAGCTGTTAGAACAGAAGAAATCAAGAAGAAAAGAAACATTTCGTTATACAGCACTGGGAATTGAAGAACTTGATACAGAAAATTATATGCCTGTTACAAAAATGGAGCTGAATGTTCAGAAAAATAAGATGACAGACAGCACTGTAAAATCACCAGACGGTTGGCAATTCCCGCAGGATTTTAATGAACTTGTGTATAAGACATATGATAAGGATCAGGATATCCAAAATGACAATTTTCTTGCAGTAGTACATATAGATGGAAATGCAATGGGCGCAAAAGTAGATGCCATTTATCAGAAGGAAACACAAAGCTGGCAGAAATGCTGTGAGAGTTTGCAGGAATTCAGTGAAACAATTCAACAGGATTTTGAAAATGCATTTAAAGAAATGGTGCAGGAAGTAATCAATCAGAATCTTTCATCAGATATTTTGCCTGTCAGACCGGTAATACTGGCCGGGGATGATGTATGTTTTGTGTCAGCAGGAAGCATTGGCTTGGAATGTGCAAGGATTTTTCTTGAAAAGCTCAGTAAGAAGCAGATAAACGGAGAAAATTATGCGGCATGCGCAGGTGTCGCGATCGTACATAGAAAATATCCATTTCATCTGGCGTACGAGCTGGCAGAAGAATTATGCAGCAGTGCAAAAAAAATGGGAGCCGGATTAGATGAAAAGAGCAGGGTTTCTGCAATAGATTGGCATATTGAATTCGGACAGTTAAAAGATAATCTGGAAGAAATCCGTAAAGATTATATGACAGAGGATGGAAACAGACTGGAACTCAGACCACTGGTTGTGGTGAAACCAGAGGAATGTGAAGTTGATTCTGTACGGGAATATGATTTTTTCAAAACAATGTGTACAGTTCTTCAGAAGAAAAGAGGAGAGATTGCAAGAAGCAAGATCAAGGAATGGAGAAATGCTTTGAAACAGGGTGAAGTCGAAACAGAATTTTTCATACATGATAAACAGATCAGTGATATGTTATACGCCGGATTTTCAGCAGAGTATCGTACAGATGAAGAAAAAGCAGAACAGTATATGCGTATTCTTAATAAAGAAAAAAGTCTGGAAAAAGAACCTTTCAGACTATGCAATGGTACAAAACGCAGCTTATTCTTTGATGCAATAGAAATGATGGATCATGAGATATTTTTTGACAGGAAGGAGCAGTAATGAACAAAAGAGTTACTTTAAAAATAAATATGCTTTTACAGTCAGATACGATTCTGGGTTCCGGATATAGTATTCCGGGAGGGGAAGATATCGCTGTGTGCCAGGACAAAAAAGGATATCCATACATGAAAGGCTCTGTATTTAAAGGACTTCTCAGAGAAAGTATGGAGAATCTGGCGTTATGGACCGGAAAATCCAGAGACGATATTGACAAAATGACTGGTCTTGCAGGATGGAATGGAGAAGCAGAGGAAAGAAGAATTCATGTCACAGCACTGAAATTAAAATCCGCACCGGAAAACCCTCAGGACTGTTATGAAACCAGGACATTTACAAGTCTGGAGGATGGAATTGTAAAAGATGGAACATTACGAACGGCAACCTGCATTTCCAGAGGAAACAGTTTCTGTGGAGAACTTATATGCAGTGAGCAGGATACAGAGTTTATACAGCAGGCGATTTCTGGAATTAAATGGGCAGGTACACTGAGAAACAGAGGATTCGGTAAAGTACTTTTTACAAGTGAGTTAAAGAAAGAAACCTTAAATCCAAATATCATAGAAAAAGTAAAGTGTATCCATTACCGCTTAAGAACGGTACTTCCAGTAGTTGTGACAGATATAAACAGAAGTAAAGGCTACCATTATGAAACTCAGGGATATATTCCGGGAAGTGCGGTACGAGGTATGGTTGCCGGATTTCTTGCAGCACAGAATCCAGACTGGTTTGCAGAAAATAAAGAAAAGCTGCTTAGAAATACAAAATTTCTGGATGCAGTTCCGATTCAGGGAGAAAGACCGGTTATTCCTGCGATAAAAGGCTTCTATGAGAAAAAAGATGGAAGTGATTTTCAGTCTGTTTTAAAAGATGGAGAATTAAGTCTGGGAGTAAAAAGAGCTGGTCTTGGAAGTTTCTGCTCATTAAATGAAGGCAGAATTTCTTACTGGACAGCGGAAACAGCAGGCACAACACGTATAAGAAAAAGCCGGAATGACGAAGAAAAATTAATGTTCCAGAGTCATTATCTGTGTGAAGATCAGGAGTTTGAAGGTTATATTATTTTACCCGATGAAAATATGACACCGGAGATTTCAAAAGCATTCACAGAACATATCTGGCTGGGAGCGGATCGTTATGAAGGTTTTGGCAAATGTGAGGTAATTTCACTGGATGCATGTGATGAGCCGGCATGGAGAAAAGAATACGGATATCATGCAGGAGATAAAGTTGGAAATACGTTATATATGTTTGCTGTTTCTCCGGTTTGCATGCTGGATGAAATGGGACAGCCATGTGGAATTAACTGTGAGGAGATTGCTGATAAACTGGAAACAGAATCTGTGACGATTGAATATTGCAGTACATCTGTATCAGATTATCGTACTTATAACCGGACCTGGAGATGCAGCAGTGCTTCTGTAAGAATGTATGACAGAGGAAGTCTCTTTAAACTGAAGACATCATCTGAAGTGCAGGCTGAGAGATTACTGGAGTTACAGGAGAAAGGACTGGGAATCCGCAAGGCAGAAGGATTTGGACAGATTTTATTCCTGAGGGCAGATATTTATGAAAAGCTTCAGGGAAAAGTGGCAGCAGAGCAGAAGGGAACAGATACAACTGCAGCATCTGTGCGCAGAGCTACCTGCCGCTGGGTTATGGATCAGCAGGAAGACTGGATCGGAAAGATATCAAAAAGTCAGCTTGGAGAAATTCAGGGACTGCTGGAAAAAGCACTTGCAGCAGATGGAGATACAGAAGAACTGGAAAAATATTTTGCCAAAAATATCAATGAGCGAGGTGCAAGACATGGAGAACGATTTGAAAAAATACAGAAGTTTATAAAAGATGTTTTACAGGCTCCATTGACGACAACACTGGGTGTGAAATGTACGGATACAAAAGCCAGGAAACTGGAGCTGTTGTGCATGCTGTTTGATTATAGCAGAAAAGGCAGGGAGGAATAAACATGGCGGCATTATTTGACTATGCAGTGATTTATGAGATTGAGGCAGTATGCAAAACTCCACTGAGAACCGGAAATACAGATGGAGAAGCTGACCAGATTCTGCGCTGCAAAGACGGAACCCCTTTTATACAGGGAAATTCTATTTCAGGAGCTTTGAGATACTGGCTGGAAAAAAATAAATACATAAAAGAGGCAGAACTGCTTTTCGGAAGCCAGAAAAAAGAGGGGCATTTAATTATATCTGACGGTATATTTGAAAAAAATGCAGAAGTTGCTTCCAGAACGGGAATTGTCATAGATAAACATACAGGAACTGTGGAAAAAGGTAAAAAATTTGATACCCTGCATATTGTAACCGGACAGAAGATGAACTTTGGTATCACATGGACAGGAATGAAAGAGGAAGCAGTTCAGACAGAACTTATTGAACAGATGCTGTCAGCAATGAATCAGGGGAATATTCGTCTGGGTGCGAAGAAAACAAGTGGATTTGGGCTCTTTACACTTCGTGTGAAAAAAAGAGAATATGATCTGATGAATGAAAAAGATAGAGAGGACTGGATTTCAGGAATGGTAAAGGGAAGTCCTGTGAAGTTAAAAAGCATTTCGGATCATACGGTTACAGAGTTTTTGCTCAGTGGAAAAGCAGATGCTGTTTTAATTAAGGCAGCAGTGGCAGAACATCAGGATGAAGGAAGCTATGTCAGAAACATGATGGAGGGAAAAGCGGAAGTAATTCCCGGTGCATCTGTAAAAGGTGCAGTGAGAGCCAGAGTGGAAGAAATCGCAGAACTTCTGGGAATGGACAGCAGTATTACAGAAGAAATGTTTGGAAGCGATGTAAACAACCATGCGGAGCAGAAAGCAGGTAATATTTATTTTGAAGATATCTTATTGGATAAAACCCAAAAAGAAAAAATAACCCGCATTCGAATTAATCGTTTTACCGGTGGAGTGATCCGGGGAAATCTGTTCAGAGAAGAACCTTTATGCACAGATATAAAAATGAGAATTACAGCACCGGATAATCCAGAATATTGTATGCTTCTGGTGTATGCCTTAAGAGACCTGGGAGCAGGTTTATACAATATAGGAAGTGGCGGCTCGATAGGAAGAGGCTATATTTCTGTTGATACAATTCAGATATCTGACTGTCAGGGAAGGAAAGCTGCCCTTAAATTTGACAAAGACGGAAAATGTAGTTGTCAGGACAATGAAAAAATATTAGATGAGTGGGCAGAAAAACTGGAGGAACGTGTATGATACAGAAAAAAATGGAAGTGGCGGAGGCATTAAAAGAAAGCCATGCTATGCCGTATGCCATGATCAGAACATTAAGCACGATGTATATCGGAGAATATAAAGACGAGGAAGAACTGCTGGATGAGTGGGAAGAAGCACATTTCTTTGATGAAGATAAGGAAATCTGTTTTTTCCGCAAAGATGAGAAACTTCAGGCAGTCAGTAAAGAAAAAGAAGAAAAAGATTCTGTAATCAGTTATTCCTGTGCAATTGGAAATCCTGAATTTGGCAAAAGAATCATAATTGCATGGCAGTTAAGCACAGATGAAGACGGTCAGACTTATATCAGCGGCGAAAGACTGACCGGATGGGAAGGAGAATGAAAATGGGAAAAGGAGATACAGAAAAGAAAGTACATGCTCCATATAACTTTGTGCCATTTTCCGGAAAAATTATCAAACGGTATGAAGATATGGAAGAACTTCCGGATTATGGAAAAATAGATCCGGATTTAAAAACCGGTGAAATACATGTGACTCTGGAAACACAGACACCGTTATATATTTCTAATGGAAAAGAAGAAAAAGAGGAAGATTTTTTCAAAGGAGCAGATGGAAAGTACCAGATACCGGGAGCAAGTGTCAGAGGGATGCTGAGAGAAAACATGCAGATTCTGGGATTTGGGCTGATCAGACCGGAAGAGGATATTGCAGATTACCAGATTTATTTTCGTGATATGACATCGGCAAGAGACAGTGTGAAAAGCGATGTAAAAGAATATTACAAGGCAGCTTTGGATATTGAGACAAAAAAAGCAGGGAAAAAATCTGTTTCGATACCGAAAAATGTAAAAGCAGGATATCTGCATAATGAAAATGGTCAGTTTTACATTACGCCAACCCGCTATATCCGTGTCTCCAGAAAAAATCCGGGAATGTATGCATTTATGAAAAATGATCAGGTGGAACCGGCAGTATACAAAGAAGTGGCTTATACGGAAGGGGAAGACCTTATCAAAGAAATTGTTCCTCTGAGAAGTAAAAAAACCGGGATGAAAGAGGGAATCTTACTTTCAACAGGAAAGCCTGTAAATCAGAAAAATCATCTGTATGTATTTGAGAAAGAGCATACAGACAGTGAAAGTATTGATGTAGCAAAAGAAGATATCATTTCCTATCGTGAAGACTGGGAAAACAGACAAAATTCATTAAAAGCATATTACAATGTAGATTTCTGGAAAGTTCCGGAAAATGGAGAAGTAAAACCAGTATTTTATATTGAACATAATGGACATTTATATTTCGGAATGTCACTTTTTTTAAGAATCGGATATCCACACAGTATTTCAGAAGGATTACCGGATTCTCATAAGAAAAGAATAAAAGATGAAAAGGAACAGGAAAAACCATTTCTGGATTATCCATATGCAATGCTGGGATTTGCCAGAGATCATGCATCATATCGTTCCAGAATCTCTGTAGGAGATTTTCATGTGGCAGAAAAAAGAACTTCAAATAATAAATACTCTGTGATTGGAGCAGACCCCAAGCCTTCCTACTATGCAGGATATATTAAAGACGGTAAATCCTATGCGGAAGAAACTTTCAGCTTACGTGGATATAAACAGTACTGGATGCGTGAGAATATAGTACAGCCGCCGGAAATCAAAAATAAAAATATGGGAAAACAGATACATCCTGTTGAGAAGAAAACTCTGTTTAAAGGAACCATACGGTTCAGAAATCTGCATGATGATGAACTGGGGCTGCTTTTATGGGCATTGCAGTTGGAGGAAGGATGCTATCAGAGCCTCGGAATGGGAAAGCCATATGGATTTGGCCGTGTGAAAGTAACAATTGATGAACTGGCAGAGTTGAAACCTTCTGAATTTTACAGTCTGAAAGGTCTGACGGAGGGACTGAAAAACAGAAACAGCAGTATAGAAGAATATATCGAAAGATATAAAAAATATGCTTCTGAAAAACTGGCAGAAGGTGAAAAGAGTAAGAAGGGCAAAAAAGACAAGAAAAAAGCAGTTGCCAGTCAGAATGAGATCAAGGACTTTATTTTTATACATAAAATATCTCCGCTGCCGGAGGCAGAGATGTCTTATATGGATCTGTCAGAATATGGAAATGAAACGGAAATACTGAAACCTCTGTCAGAGTATCGAAAAGAGCAGGAAGAAAAAAACAGTCAGAAAACAGAGGAATCAGAGGCAGGCAGTATGGAAGATCTGATTGCAATGATGAATAAAAGGTTCAAGTGAAAGCAGAAAGTGAGGACAAGAAAATGAAAAAATTTCTTACAAGAATACCGTTACAGGGACGTGGGAACTTACAGAAAATGAAATATACGGCAGTAGATCATGAAAAACTGCAAATGGACAACGAGGTCAGTTTTCCGATTCTGACAGCAGTAAATGGATATGTACAGGAGAATGAAGAACTGGAAATTCTGGCAGTAGTTGCAGATTCAGAAGCGGAAGAAAACAATTACCAGGAATTATGCAGACAGGCAGAAGAAATCTGCAAAAAGAAAAATACAGGAAAACTTACAATTACCAAAGTTATAATCAAATCCGATCAGAGCGTGCTCAGCCAGGTAGAGAGCTTTCAGAAACTGATTGACTATATTGATGATAACGATGAAGTGTTTGTCTGCATGACTTTCGGAACCAAGCCACAGTCTCAGGTAATGATGATGGCTGCACAGTATGCATACAGAGTAAAAGAAAACGTATCTATTGAATGTGTATTATATGGCGAAGTAGATCGTTCAGCAGGTGCCGGAAATGAAGTCGGCCGGGTATATAATATGACTGCTCTTGTACAGATCGATGAAGTAGTAAGAATTCTGGCAGAACGCAAAGTACAGAATCCAAAGAAAATACTGGAACAGATACTGGCACTGTAAGGAGGTTCATATGACACAGAGACAGGGAAAAACAGAAGAAATAGATGAGACAAAGGCAGAAGTTCTGAAACGGCTTGATAAGCTGGGATTAGAGTGGTATGAAGCATCTCAGACTGGGAACAGGGTTGAAAAGGAATTTTTACAAACTAAAATTTTCACAGTGCTTTTTAATGATTTTTTTCATGAAGATGAAAAAAGGGAGAACAAGAAGGGAAAGGAGTATAAAGAAAATGAGTTGCTCAATGCAACCGGAGAATTTTTTCTCAGTGATTTAGACAAGTTTAAACCTGTAGTAAATGAGAAAGAGACCAGATTTTCTTCATTTCTGTTATCAAGATTAAACTATACAAAAAAAGATATATGGCGTGAAGACTACGAAATCAAAAAAAATGATGATTATGCACTGAGGCTGGACAAAATATATGAGGAAAATAAAGAGAGTGGAGCGGGAGGAAGTACATTAGTAGAAGCTGGGAAGAAAACTAATTTAAAAAATCCTATGGATATATGCATAGACGACGAATCTATGTATGAAATGCTTATGCTTATAGCTAAACTGCAGCAAAGTTTAAAAGGACGTCAGAATAATGAGGCTAAGAAAAACTATTTCCGATTATTCAGTACGGAAAATATTACATATGGCGTTCGTATATCACCCGGAAATTCAGCTATAAAGAAACATGAAAGAGACATTTTTGATGCGTTGAAAAAAAGTTTTCTTGATTATTATATGAGAGAGAAATGTAATACTATTGAAGAAATTGAGTATAGCGAAATGAAACGATATGATGAAGTTGAAGAAGGTTCAACAGATCAAAGAGAAGTAGAGTTTCCATTCTCAAACAAATTGTATATTACATACCTTGACAGAATTGAAAATAACAAAATAAAAGATGCTGCTATCAGTATGCAGCATACAAGCTATAAGGAATTGCTGGGAGAATTGCTGAAAAAAAGATGATTACAAAAATTAAAATGACATTACAGCCTGAAAAAGAAACCGAACGATATCAGCCGGAATGGGCATACCGCTTATATGCTGACTATCTGAAATCAATTTCAGATGAATATGCAGAAAAACTGCATCATGATAACATTACTCCGATCAGCCAGTTCCTTAAAAAAGAAGGCAGTCGTATCATCTGGACAGTAAACCTTCTGGGAGAGGAAGCAGAACGGGAAATCAGTCCGGTTCTGATGACAAAAGATGTATATCACATAAGGTATGAAGTCAGGGTGACAGAGCGAGAATGCGAAGTCATCGAAGATTCAGATATGTTATTTGCTCTGGCTGCTGCGAATGGAAAAGCACATTGTCTGAACTTTGAAACAGCAGCGGCTTTTAAAAGCCAGGGGCGTTATATTAATCTTCCGACATTGCATTTGATTATTCAGAATCTTGTGCGTAAGTGGAATGAATGTTTTCCTGAAATGCAGATTGAAGATATAGACGGCGAAGGCATAAATTACATTCTCTCACATCTGTATTGTCCGCAATATCATTTACATGAAAAGAGCTATACAATAAAAGGAACCTGTATTCATGGATTTACAGGAAGTATGGTGATCAGAGATCAGCTGACAGGATTTCATAAAGAGTTGATAGATGCACTGTTATATTTTGCCGGATATAGTGGACTGGGAATAAAAACTGCACTTGGAATGGGTGGAGTCAGTCATAGCTTTGTATAATAAAAGTAAAAAATACCATTTGGATTCAGAAAAAGAATTCAGATGGTATTTTTTTGTAAAAATAAGAGGAAAGCCTGAAATTTGAGTGGGATAGCACTGATAAATATATATAACAGAAAAAAGATATCAGTTCTTAAAAAAGAAATAAAAAATTTTGATTAACCCTGAAAAACAGTAGAGTGAAATCAGATAATTATATATAAACAACAAGAGAGGTGGTGAGCAGAAATTGAAAAACGTATTATGGATTTCCAGACATGAAATGGAGGAAAAGCAGAAAGAAGAATTAAAAGAAATTACAGGAGGTGATATTAGAATCATACAATGGAAAGAAACATTACGCAGTATTCAGGAGATTAAGCCCCAAATAGAAGAGAGTGATATAGTAGCGGCGGTTCTTCCAATGGATTTGTTATTAGGCTTGTTAAAAGAAACCAAAGAGAAACCATTAATACAATCTGTAACAGAACGGATTTCAACAGGAACAACCCGGACATTTCAAGATGGCAGAACAGAACCGGAATTTGAATATCGGCATAAATATTGGCAGCAGATTTTGAACATTAATATAGAAACGCGAAAATGTGAAAGGGGGAATTTGAAAGTAGAATGTATCAGAAATTAAGTATTATCGGTGCGTAGAAAAAAGTTAATTAAAGTAGAAAGCAGGAGGAAAAATATGGGAACATTTGTTGAAATTATTGGACATGCAGTTGTAGAAATTATTGCTGAATTAATCAGACAGAAAAAAGAGAAATAAATGGAGGAAAAAAGATGAGAAAAACACGAAGTGATTGTACAGTAGGAGCATTTGAAAGAAAACATGGACTTCCGCCAGGAACAATTAGAAATAAAGATGGGAGAGATACGAGAAGTGATAAAAAAATAGGAACATTAAGAAAAGAGCAGAGAAAAAATTAGGAAGGGGATAAGAATTAAAAGAACAGAATATGAAAAATGATATGACAGAAGTCAATATAAACATAAGCAAAGGAAGAAAGGGAAAATGCTGAATGGATGGTCTTAAAGAATTCAAAGAATGGAAAGCGGAAATATATCAAACAACACTAGAACTTGGAGGAGGAGTGCTGGGATACAATGTTGGGGCAACATTACTTACAGGTCTTGGATTTGCGATAGGTGGTCCTGTAATAGGGAGTATCGCCTGGGAAATCGGAAGATTTGCCGGAATTGCAGGAGGATTATATTTTGGAAAAAGGGTAGCTAAGAAAATATATCCGGGAATAATTGAGAAAAATAGAGAAAATTTACTTGAAGGAGAAAAAAATAATGTTCTTGAAGAAATTCAAAAAGGGAATGGAAGTTGGAGCGAAGAGTGGATTACGAAGCACCCAGAAGAAAGTTATGAGATCTTTAGAGAAACAGGAAAAGAAACTTTGGAAGGATATCAATGTGACACAGAACAAGAGTAGATAGCAAATTACAGATAATAAAAATCAAATTATAGAGAGGAAAAGAATTATGACAAACGAAGAAAAAAAATTATGTGAAGCAATTATTCATACAGCAAGTGTGGCAACAGCAGGTGTTGGAGCAGGGATGGCACAGATTCCGGGTAGTGATAATGCAATTATTTCTCCAATACAATTGACAATGGCAATTTCGCTTGGAAAAGTATTTGGAATTGATCTGGATGAAAGTGCAGCAAAAGCTTCTATTGTAACAGGTGGAGCGGCACTTGTTGGAAGAACAATATCTCAGGTTTTGATAGGATGGATTCCTGGTTTTGGAAATATTGTAAATGCTATGACAGCAGCATCTATTACAGAAGGAATAGGTTGGGCAATGGCAAAAGAATTTGAAAAACAGAGCATGTATTGATGGACCAGGAAAGGAACAAAGAAATGGATAGATTGACAGAATTATTTGGAGAATTTGCGCAGAATGAAAACATGTTTAATGATCTGCTGAATATACTGAATGCGGAGATTGCACTGCCTAATATTCCAATGCCTACAATGGGAGGTGTGATTTTCTGGATTACGATTGCGGAATGTAATGGATGGAAATTGCAACAGAATTTATTTACACATCATGCAAGAGTGCTGGACAGACATAATATAAGAGTTGCATGGGGGACGGTAAATGGAATGAAGAAAGCGTTTGAAAGATACAAAAACAGTAGATATCTTTAAACTCTTTAAACCGAGTGACTATGTAGTAATGTAAGATAGTTAATTTTGATAAAAAGCTCCTTTTTGGTAAGAATTCAGGGGACATGACAATTCTTATCAAAAGGGAGTATTTTTTACTGTTTTCTCAAATCCGATTGAATGCGCATAAACAAAGATGTTTTTAATCCCCGTAAGGGGTGAAAGATGCATCTGACAACTAAAGATGGACCTGGACACGCCAGGGAGTTTCAATCCCCGTAAGGGGTGAAAGATGCATCAACTCAGCTTACTCCTTATTTGGCTGACGACGGGTTTCAATCCCCGTAAGGGGTGAAAGATGCATCACATGCAAAAAATCTGCTAAGTTTGTAAAAAGCTTGTTTCAATCCCCGTAAGGGGTGAAAGATGCATCAGAACTCGATAACTTAACAGCAGCAGCAAAAAAGTTTCAATCCCCGTAAGGGGTGAAAGATGCATCGGTTTTACAGGTACAGTTGGCGGATTCGCTGTGTCGTTTCAATCCCCGTAAGGGGTGAAAGATGCATCGGGAACGTCTTAGCTTTTATGGAGAAATGGATCAGTTTCAATCCCCGTAAGGGGTGAAAGATGCATCAAGTCCCATATTCCATTAAGACAGCGCAGATCAGTTTCAATCCCCGTAAGGGGTGAAAGATGCATCACAACACACAGAACACAAACGCACAGGCAGAAAACAGTTTCAATCCCCGTAAGGGGTGAAAGATGCATCACCATTCAACCGAGATTACTTGCAGTCTGGCGACAGTTTCAATCCCCGTAAGGGGTGAAAGATGCATCGTTCTGTGGTTTTCTCGCCACAACATGACTGACGACCGTTTCAATCCCCGTAAGGGGTGAAAGATGCATCCAGGTAATCAAAGATCTCAAGGAATCTGCAAAACCTGTTTCAATCCCCGTAAGGGGTGAAAGATGCATCCAAGCTCTGCCGATTGAAGACTGGGAAGGGAATATGGTTTCAATCCCCGTAAGGGGTGAAAGATGCATCGCAGATAATTCCGTTACCGTTACTGTAAAGGACGTTTCAATCCCCGTAAGGGGTGAAAGATGCATCCAGAGAGATATTATAAATCTCTCACTGAAGCTGCTGTTTCAATCCCCGTAAGGGGTGAAAGATGCATCCCTGGAAGACGCAAAGGTAGACGACGATGAAACCGGTTTCAATCCCCGTAAGGGGTGAAAGATGCATCCGGCATTGATCTGGTCAACAGATCTGCAGGAGAGGTTTCAATCCCCGTAAGGGGTGAAAGATGCATCTCTGCAAATACAGGGTATCCATTAGGTAACTCGTGTTTCAATCCCCGTAAGGGGTGAAAGATGCATCGGAACCAGTGCGATGACTTATCCGTCATCAAACAACGTTTCAATCCCCGTAAGGGGTGAAAGATGCATCCATAAAAAATGCAAAAACAGGAATTGATAATTTTCTGCTTTTGTTTAATTTTCATTATAGCATAGAAACTTTAGAAAAAACAAGAAAAAATCCATAATTAAGAAGGATAAATATTCGCCAGTTTTCATACAACGATGCGCTAACCTGTATATGGAAATGATATTTTAGGAACAAAAAAGAAGAGGTTAGCGAAAAAAATCATTAACTCTGAAAAATGGCTATGATAAATCGGATAAATATATGAAAGGAAGTGAAAAAAGAAATTCAATGAGTAATGAAAAGAAGGCGATTAAAAAATAAGATAAAAAGTTGCAATAACCCTGAAAAACAGGAAGGCGGAAACAGATATAAATATAAGACAAAGACAAGGAGGAAAACAAATGGATAATTTAAAGGAATTACAGGAATGGAAAATAGCAGGAGGGGGATTATCTGGACTTGGTGTTGGAAAAATATTACTTGCAGGACTGGGATTGGTAATAGGCGGCTCGGCGGTGAAGCACATTGTACGGGAGATGGAAAGCCAGAAAGAAGAGGAGATTCAGAAGCAGTTAGAAAAACGTTATGACGATATTATAAGAAGCAGAGAAGAATCTTTGGATGATTGCTACGGTGAGGATTGGGAAGAACTGGAATAATTGGAAACATAGAGGATATACTGTGGAAAAGATAATAAAGGAAAGGTAAGTTATGAGTGATTTTTTTATTCCGTTAGGCGGAGGAAATGAAATAGGTGCATCATCTTATTATCTTTCAATTGGTGGGATACATATTCTCCTGGATTGCGGAGCAAGACTGAAAGGAGAAGAATTATATCCGGATTATGAACGACTTTTATATGAAATAAATGATTACGATGATATTGATATCATCCTGATTAGTCATGCACATTATGACCATATAGGGTCAATTGCCAAAATTGTGTCTCTTGCATCGAAAGCAGAGATTATTACAACTGAAAGTACTAAGAAACTGATCTGTACACAACTTCTGGAATTTGGACGCATATCCAGACATGCAGAATCTGAAAAAATCAGAAATGAACGTTACCGAAATGCGCAGCTTCTTATGGAACGTATTCATACCAGACCTGTCATGAAATCATTTTTTATACGCGGATGCAAGTTTACATTATTTCCGGCCGGACATATGTCTGGTGCGGTGATGATTAACATAGAAATGGCAAATCAGAATATTTTATATACTGGAGATTTCAGCGTGACTTCCATGTTTGGAATAAATGGAATGAATCTGCCTGAGGAAATACATCCGGAAATACTTCTTATGAATATGCCAAATGCATATCAGAAGAAAAAGGTTTGGGATAGTCTTACGGATAAAAAAGACAGTTCGGAATCTGTAAACTCATATTCAGATTTAAAAAACAGGATTAAAAAAAATTTGCAAATGAATCGTAATGTTTATCTGATTTCGCGAAGTATTCCAAAGCATCTGGATCTGTTTTACTTTTTGAATACGTTTTTTCCGGAGATTCCAGTTTATCTGGAGCCACAAAGTCGTAAAATAGCAGACACACTTTCTAATATGGGATATCAGATTTATACGCCTAATATCCATATAAGTGAAAAGTTTTCCGAAAAAGTAGGAATTATAATTGGGCAGAAGCAGAAGAAACCGGGATGTATCTCTGTGTTATTTGATAAATACAGTCTTCATGCTTCTGTTGCTGAAACACTTTCATTTATCAGAAAGATTCATCCGAATTATCTGTATATGCTGCATGTTTATCCAACAGACGGTAAAGTTTCCCTGAAATATGCACTTGAAAATACGGAATCGGACATGCATGTGATCCAAACTGAAAATAGAGAAAAATATTATTTAAAGAGGACAGGAAAAATGAAGTATGGTCGAATTTATCAAACTGTAATGGAGGAAGAACTGAAAATTGCGGAAGAGCAATTGAAAGAATATAAAAAGGGGAGAAACAAATCTACTTATGAATGGATTACAGTGTATGGAAGTCTTGTATATCCGGGACTGCATCCACATGAAGTTTATGATAAACTGCAGGATATTTTTATAAAAGAGTCAGGAATCTCTTATGATGATTACTGCAATCTTCTACATAGTTCAAACCTTAATAATGAAGAGAAAAGGAGATATGTACTCAGTGTTGTTGAAAGTGGAATCACATTATTGAAAAAAGCACTGGATGGAGATAAAGAATCCATTTTAAAATTTTCTGAATTTACAGAGACTCTTGAACGGCGTGATCGAAAAAATGGAAGATATTATTTTATTGGAAAATATATGATTGTATTTATGCTGTTTATTGATCCTGAGTTCAAAAGCAACAGATATCAGCTAGTTGCCTGTACCTTTGGTGCACGTTACTGCAACAAACTTCTTCGAAATATTCGGAACAGACTCATAAAAGAAAACGGACTGACCAGAAAAAAGAAATCTGCAAGAGATGTTCTGATAGAAACGGAAAATGTCCTTTCAGAGTCAGCCAAAGCAGAAGGTATGGCAGTGGGAGATGAGTATGAACAGTTACAGTTTAAATATATCAATTGTAAAAATTCACTTGAACTTGTGCAGGCTATGCTGGATGAACTGAATGAAACAGTTGATGAGACAGCAGCAGAAGCAAAAAAAGCCGCTATTGTTTCTTTTTATACCAGTATGAACTCGGATATTTATGGTCATCTCCTTGATAGTATAGAATTGGTTGACCGGCGTCTGGTTTTGTTAAAAGAAAATAAAGTAAAAGTGGTACCGCAGCTTCTTCCATTAACGATTGTATTTAAACAGTTATCAAACTTTATTAAAGATAGTGGAATTATACCAATTGACACTACAGGAAGAGAATTTTTCGCTGAAGTGGAAGAACTGGCGGAATATACTTATATTGGTACTCCGTTTAGTGCTGATGACCAAAAAAAGAAAGTAATTGTTGAAAAACCGGGATGGAAATATGGAAACGTTGTTATTTCCCTTCCAACTGTACGAGAAAAAGAAGAATAGGAGAGAATCTGATATGTGTGAAAAACAGTATTATACAGCTATTGATCTTGGAACAACAAATTCGGTTATTGCTTATGGAAACATCCAAAATAATGTTATGAAACCAGTAGTCCTTGATCTTGACAGAAAAAATGAAACTGGCAGTAAGTCACGAAGTCTGTTGCTTCCTTCTGTAGTTTTTTATTATAAAAATAATGAGGGAAAGATGATTGCAGATGTTGGTGATTATGCCAAAAGCCGATATGGAACCCGTACTGGCTATGTATGTAAATCTGTAAAGTCTTTAATGGGTACTACGGATCAAGTTCCTCTTGTTGAAGAGATTTCGGATAAAACACCTTCTGATGTATCGGCGCAAATCCTTTCTTATATGGTAAATTCTGCAAAAAGAAGACTGTTTCAGAATGAACTAAATGATATTGTGATAACTGTGCCGGCTTCTTTCGATTCGGATCAATGCCAGGCAACACTTAGTGCGGCCAGAAAAGCTGGAATTAATATTGAAAACATGCATGATGTTCTTCTTTATGAACCAAAAGCTGTAATTTATGATTTTATGAGAATGCAGGAATGTGGGGAAATTCCTGTAGATTTATTATCTCTGGATAAAGAGAAGAATATTTTGGTTTTTGATCTGGGAGGTGGAACCCTTGATGTTACTATTCATAAAGTTGGACGTACAGATACAGGAGTTCTTAATATTAAGGATCTTGCAATCAGCAGATATACGCTCCTTGGAGGCGACAATTTTGATGAACTGCTGGCAGAAGATATGTTAAAGCGCTTTGAGGAAAACAATCAAATAAAAGTCAGTATCAGGCGAAAGGAAGAAGTAATGTGTAAACTGAGAAAAATGGCAGAAAAACTGAAAATTGAATTGTCGCAGGCGTATGACAGTGCCAGAATGTCTGATATGGATCTTCCGGATGATTATGAGATAGAAGTAATGAATATTGATCTTTATGATTCCTATGCTTTTGATGATTTTTATACAAAAGCAGATATAGAGAAGATTATTTCACCTCTTATGGGATATAAATACAGTATAAAGGATGTTTCTAAAATTCAGCATATGAATGAAAAAGAAGTAAATAATATCATTTATCCTATTCTCGATGTTATTGAAAAATGTGGAAAAGAGATAAAAATAGATGCTGTTATTTTAAATGGAGGTATGACTAAATTTTATCTAATCCAAAACCGTTTAAAAGATTTTTTTGGATTTGCACCGCTGACAACCAGTGATCCTGATTTGGCTGTTGCAAGAGGGGCTGTTTATTATCATTATTGTCTTCATAAATATAACATAAGAAAACTGGAGAAAGCAGATAAAGCGGAAGTGACACTGATTTCAGATAATAATTCGGTTATTACTTTTCATACAGGTACAATATTGAATGATACAATCAATCTGGGATTGCGAGGTGAATATGTGAGTCAGCTGATTCCAGCTGGTACGGAGCTTCCGTATAAATCAGAGGAAATTCGGGATAGGTATAAGCTGGATAAAAAAACAGATTCTCTTGGGATTGAACTATTTCTTGGAAGAGGAAGTACCAAAAATCTCCCAAATCGTCGGATTGCTACAAGAACTGTAAAATTTAATAAAATTTACCCGGCAGATACTCCGATTAGTTTTCAGATTTATATTAATTCTATGAGAATGATGACTATGGAAGCATGGATTACAGGAAAACCGGAAACTAAAAAAATTATGGAAATGGATATGGCATCTTTAAAGCGAGCTTCCAAAACTGCTAAAAATATCAATGCTGTTGGAAAAATGCATTTAAATGCCAGAAGTGAATTAAATGAACTGAAAGCATTGGCTGACAGAAGTAAAAATAAATCAGGACGAAGATTAAATCTACAGATAACCAGAACTCTTGAAACTATTGGTCAGGCGTCAAATCCTGAGGATTTCTTTGAACCCTGTATGGAAATTGCCCGGATGTGTAAACAGTCGGACTATATGCTTGCATATATTTATGAGATTGCAGTTATGTTTAAAGATAACTGGACAAACCTTGAGAAAAAACAGGTATTGTCTTATGCCAGACAGCATTTCACACAGTATGCTGCTGTCATTAAACAAAATTATTATGTTTTGGAAAAGGCTTTAGAAGTGATTGGTTTGTTTGATGACAATTTTACAGATTTCTGTACAGATTACATGAACCGGACATATGGTAATAATACAAAATTGAAAGACACAATTATTCAGTTTGTAATCAGATATGAGAAGGATGATAAAAAAATAGCAGATTTCTTAGATGAATTTTCTCATGTGTCGGATTTTAATAAACGCTTTTCAATCCTTATGATGTCACGTTTGGGAACTGCAATGGTTGGAGAAAATCAGTAATAAAAAATTATCTCTTTAAGAAGAAATGAATTAATGTTTGTTTCGTCACTTTCATTATACAATACGAACGATTTAAGGTGTCTTTCTTTTTATGCAAAATCACGAACTTGCTCATTTATAGTTTCCATAATACAGAAGATACAAAACAATGAGAGGAAAACAGCAATGAAAAAAAATTTTGAGTTTATAGGGGAACAGTTAAAGAAACTGACAGCAATTCCAAGCCCGTCCGGTTATACGGAAAAAGCTGCAGAATATCTGATGGAAACACTGAGAGAAATGGGATATGAACCGGAACTTTCCAACAAAGGAAATGTACTGGTAAATATCGGCGGTGAAGGAAATCCACTGATTCTGGCATCTCATGTTGATACGCTGGGGGCAATGGTGCGCTCCATAAAAGATAATGGGCGTCTTCGGCCGACAACTCTGGGCGGTCACCAGTGGAGAACTGCAGACGGAGAGAACTGTACGGTTCATACGAGAGATGGCAGAGTTTATACAGGAGTTGTGCTGAATACAGAACCATCTTCTCATGTGGCAGATGAGAAAGTGGAACAGAAAGAAGAGAATATGGAAATTCTGCTGGATGAGAATGTGGATTCCAGAGATGATGTCAAAGCACTGGGTATTCAGGTAGGAGACATCATTGCCATGGATCCCCGAACTGTGATCACAGAAAGCGGATATATTAAGAGTCGCTTTCTGGATGATAAACTTTCTGCGGCAATTTTGCTAGGACTGGCGAAGGCGGTGAAAGACGAGGGTCTTATATTGAACCGTAAGGTGTCACTGCTTTTTACAGTATATGAGGAAGTTGGGCATGGCGGAAGCTACGTACCGGCAGACACAGAGGAAATGATCTCCGTAGATATGGGATGTGTGGGAGCTGATCTTGGCTGCACAGAGCGCATGGTTTCTATCTGTGCCAAAGATTCCGGCGGCCCATACAATTATAACCTGGTCACTGCGCTGGTTAATACTGCGAAGGTGCATGATCTGGACTTTGCGATTGATGTTTATCCGCATTATGGTTCTGATGTGGAGGCAACTCTCCGCGCCGGATATGATATCAGGCATGGTTTGATTGGACCGGGAGTTTATGCATCTCATAATTATGAGAGATCTCATATGGATGGGGTGAAGAATACGTATGAGCTTGTGAAGGCGTATGTGACGGAACAGTAGAGGAAAATAGAAATGTGATAAAAAGTGTTAAAAGAGGCTGTCGCACTAGAAATTTTATTTGTTAAAGCGACAGCCCCTTCTACTCGATTTGGCTGAAATATTGAATTTTCAAGGTTCAACACACCTTTTGCTGTGGGAAGTTTTAGTTATTTTCTATTAGGCTAATGAAGTTCCCTGTTTTAACCGAATCAAGTAAGTTCCCTGCTTCAATTGCGAAGAGCAATAAGCAGTGGGTGGGGACTTGCGAAATGCAGTTACAAGCAGGGAACTTTATATTAATGCTGTTTTATTTCATGGCATTCTTAATAGCAGCCAGCAGTTCATCATATTCTTCATAAGCCGGAATCTCCGGATAATCTGCCTTGATCTTATCTGTGCTGCGGAACAGGAATCCTGCTTTGCTTGCCTGGATCATACCGAGGTCATTGTAGGAATCGCCGCTTGCGATTGTATCGAATCCGATAGACTGCAGAGCCTTTACGGTAGTTAACTTGGATTGCTCGACTCTCATTTTAAATCCTGTGATCTCGCCGTTATCTGCAACTTCAAGTGTATTGCAGAATAAAGTCGGTCTGCCAAGCTTCTCCATCAGAGGTGCTGCGAACTGTGTGAAAGTATCGCTGATCAGAATTACCTGAGAGAAAGAACGAAGTTCATCCAGGAATTCTTTTGCACCTGGAAGTGGATCAATTTTTGCGATAACCTCCTGGATCTCTTTTAAGCCAAGTCCATGCTCTTTCAGAATTTCAAGTCTCCAGTTCATCAGCTTATCGTAATTCGGCTCATCGCGGGTAGTTTTCTTTAATTCCGGGATTCCGCTTGCCTCTGCAAATGCGATCCAGATTTCCGGTACCAATACGCCTTCTACGTCAAGACATGTAATATACATAATGATAGTTCCTCCTCTTGTCTGTTTGTCAGATGCTGTTGCTATGATAGTTGACAGTCACTGACTTTTGTGTTTTATCGCTGTACTTAATGAAAATATCTTAACATATTCTTATCAGGGTTGCAATTATTAAAATGGAATATGCTGCCAGATTTCCAGCAGGTCTTCGCTAATATCAAACGCTATGTAATATATTTCAGAAGTAATTTTTCTCAAAAAGAAGTTGACAATTCATATACACGTTCCTATAATAGTAAAAAGTTAGGATACGAACTATTAGGATGTTAACTAATTTAAAAGCTATTAAATTTATCAGCTTAAAGGAGGTGTGAAGTGTGGGTGAAGAATCGAAAATTAAAGTAGAAGATATGCATATGGGAAGGCTGATCGGTATTCTTTCTCATCAAATGGTCAGAAACAGGAATAATCCGTCAGTTGTAATGGAATCAGACGAACTCACTGCGATGCAGAAACATGTACTGAAGTTTATTCTTCTGGAAACTTTACACAGTGACATTTATCAGAAGGATATCGAAGAGGAATTTCAGATACGGAAATCAACTGCTACGGGGATCCTTCAGCTGATGGAGAAGAAAGGTTTTATTTACAGGGAATGTGCGAAGCAGGATGGACGTCTGAAGCGGATCGTACCTACTGATAAGGCGAAGGACATTCTTCCGGCGATTCTGGAGCATATCGATGAGACAGAACGCTGCCTGGAAAAAGGAATTCCGAGGGAAGATGTAGCTTTGTGTAAGCGAGTGCTGTGGATGATGCACAGGAATCTGGAAGAACTGCAGCGAAAACAAGGCTGCGATTCAAAAAAACGTGAAAAGTAAAAGATATAACTGTTCAGTATTTTCGCAGGCAGTCAAACTACTGAACAGTTACATAAAATTTATAATTAAGGAGGACATCGACAAAGATGAATAAGAAACTTTTACATTCAGTCCGGGAATACAAGAAGCAGTCTGTACTGGCTCCGGTCCTTGTAATCCTGGAAGTACTGATGGAAGTTCTGATTCCTCTGGAGATGGCGAAGATTATCGACGTAGGTATTGCAAACGGAGATATGAGCTATATCATCCAGCGTGGAGTCATCCTTGTTGCAATGGCAATGCTTTCCCTGTTCTTCGGCGTACAGGCCGGAAATATGGCGGCAGTTGCAGCAGCAGGATATGCGAAGAATTTACGACACGATATTTTTTATAAGGTGCAGGATTTTTCCTTTAAAAATATCGACCACTTTTCAACATCAGGTCTGGTCACACGACTGACCACTGATATCACAAATGTACAGCAGGCATACATGATGAGTATTCGCCTTCTTGCCAGGGCACCGTTTATGATCATCCTGTCATGGATTATGACACTGACGATCAACAAACCGATCGCAGTGCTTTTCCTGATAGTTGTTCCTGTCCTTGGCGGTACACTGATCTTTATTGCGAAAAAGGCACATCCGCATTTCATCAAGGTCTTTGATGAATATGACAACCTGAACAATTCCGTTCAGGAGAATGTAAATGCCTCACGTGTAGTTAAGGCTTTCGTAAGAGAGGACTATGAGATTGAGAAATTCCATGGAATTTCCAGATATGTTTATAATCTGTTTACTAAAGCAGAGAAAATCGTTGCATGGAACTCACCGGTTATGATGTTTGTCATGTATACTGTAATCATTATCATTGTTGCAATTGGCGGAAGAGGTATTGTTCTCGGTGGCATGGAAACCGGTGAGCTGACAAGTATCATTGTCTACGCACTTCAGATTCTCATGTCCCTGAACATGGTAACTTTCGTGTTTGTTATGATCATGATAGCAGAAGCATCCACAGACCGTATTGTAGAGGTTCTGGATGAAGTTCCTGAGATGCAGGATAAAGCTGATGCAGTAAAGAATGTGGCAGATGGTTCGATTGACTTTAATCATGTAGATTTCAGCTATGCAGGAGAGGGAGGAAATCTTTCCCTGAAGGATGTAAATCTTCATATTAAATCCGGTCAGACAGTAGGTATCATCGGCGGAACCGGAAGTGCAAAGTCTACCCTGGTGCAGCTGATCCCCAGACTCTATGATGTCACAAAGGGTAATGTCCAGGTGGGAGGCGTGGATGTACGCAACTACAATCTGGAAGTACTTCGTGACCAGGTTTCCATGGTACTTCAAAAAAATGTGCTGTTCTCAGGAAGCATCTATGACAATATTCGCTGGGGTGATGAACATGCCAGTGAGGAAGAAGTTCGGAGGGTCTGTAAGCTGGCCCAGGCAGATGGATTCGTCAGTGAGTTCCCGGATGGCTACGATACAATGATCGTTCAGGGCGGTAACAACGTATCCGGCGGTCAGAAGCAGCGTCTGTGTATTGCAAGGGCTCTTCTCAAGAAACCGAAGATCCTGATCCTGGATGACTCTACCAGTGCAGTAGATACAAGAACAGATGCCCTGATACGTAAGGCTTTCCGCGAGGAGATCCCGAACACAACAAAGATTATTATCGCACAGCGAGTTTCTTCTATTGAAGATGCAGATCAGATCATCGTACTGGATGACGGTAAGATCGCAGGTGTGGGTACTTCAGAAGAACTGCTGAAGACAAATGATATTTACAGAGAAGTATATGAATCACAGGTCAAAGGAGGCGGAGACGATGAATAAGAAGAAAAAATTAGATCAGAACACCATCCAAACTGCCAAAAGACTTCTGAAATATATGACAGGAACCCATAAGATACAGTTTATCATCGTATTTATCTGCATCTTTATCAGTTCCGCAGCAAGTATTGCAGTATCCCTGTCCCTGAAATTTCTACTGGATGACTTTATCATCCCGCTGATCGGACAGACAGATCCGAACTTTGCAGAACTCTATAAGGCACTTGCAGTCCTTGGCTGTATTTTTGCACTTGGTGTGATTGCCACATTTATTTATACCCGAATGATGGTTTATATCGGTCAGGGTGTGCTTAAAAGTGTCCGTGATGATATGTTCGAGCATATGCAGACTCTTCCAATCCGCTATTTCGACCAGAATACAAACGGATCTGTCATGAGCCTCTATACTAACGATACAGATACCCTGCGTCAGATGATCAGTCAGGCGATCCCACAGGCACTGATGGCACTGTTTACGATCGTGGTTACCTTTATTTCCATGTTACTGTTAAGTCCGCTGCTTACAATTCTGGCAGTTGTGATTATTTTTATTATGCTGAAGGTTACCAGTAAGATTGGTTCCAACAGTGGCAAATATTTCATCCGTCAGCAGGTATCTCTGGCAGATGTGACCGGTTTCGTGGAAGAACGAATGAATGGTCAGCGTGTGGTAAAAGTTTTCAACCACGAAGATAAATCAAAAGAAGAATTCGACAAACTCAACGAAGCACTCTTCGAGAGTTCTGCAAACGCCAATAAATACGGAAACATGATGGGACCTGTGATCGGTAACATCGGTAACCTGCAGTTCGTACTGACAGCAGTACTTGGGGGACTTCTCTCTGTAACAGGTGTGGGCGGCATCACCCTCGGTGTTATGGCTTCCTATTTACAGTTCACCAAGAGCTTTACCCAGCCATTCATGCAGGTGGCACAGCAGTTTAATGCCATTGTTATGGCACTTGCAGGTGCAGAACGTATCTTCAGGCTCATTGACGAGAAGCCGGAAGAGGATGAAGGTTACGTAGAACTTGTTAATGCAAGAAAGGATGCCAACGGCAATATCACAGAATGCAAAGAGAGAACAGGCATGTGGGCATGGAAACATCCACATTCTGCAGATGGTTCCGTTACTTATACAGAACTGACAGGAGATGTCCGATTCGAAGATGTTACATTCGGATATAACCCGGACAAAGTTATTCTGAAAGACATCAGCCTCTTCGCCAAGCCGGGACAGAAACTTGCTTTCGTAGGTTCCACAGGTGCAGGAAAGACAACGATCACAAATCTGATCAACCGTTTCTATGATATTCAGGAAGGTAAAATCCGTTACGATGGAATCAACATTACCAAGATTAAGAAGGATGACCTGAGACGTTCTCTGGGAATCGTACTTCAGGATACTCACCTGTTTACAGGAACTATTAAAGAAAACATCCGCTACGGTAAACTGGATGCTACAGATGAGGAAGTATACGAGGCAGCAAGACTGGCTCATGCAGACCAGTTTATCAAAATGCTTCCAAAAGGATATGATACCATGTTAAGCGGAGACGGTGAGGAACTGTCCCAGGGACAGCGCCAGCTTCTCTCCATTGCAAGAGCAGCAGTAGCCAATCCGCCTGTACTGATCCTGGATGAAGCAACCTCAAGTATTGATACCCGTACAGAGAGTATTGTACAAAAAGGTATGGATAACCTGATGAAAGGCCGTACTGTATTTGTGATCGCCCATCGACTTTCAACCATCAGAAACAGCGATGCCATCATCGTACTGGATCATGGAAAGATCATTGAAAGAGGCGACCATGAAGATCTCATTAAGTTAAAAGGAACTTATTATCAGCTTTATACCGGTAAGCTGGAATTGTCATAAGGAACTATCAGAAAGACTGCAATTATTTCAGAACATGAATAATTGTGGTCTTTCTTTGCAGGCGTTGCGTTTTCTGCGTTATAATGCTATGATCGTACAGGTATGTGGATCACAGATGATGAAGTTCTGGTTTACGGATAAAAAAGAAAAATTATGCAGCAGCAAGGGAGAGATATACGATGGTAAAGATAGATCTGATCACTGGTTTTCTTGGTTCAGGGAAGACGACGTTTATCAGGAAGTATGCGCAGTATCTGATGGATGCTGGTAATAATATTGGGATTCTGGAGAATGATTACGGGGCTGTGAATGTGGATATGATGTTGCTTCAGGATCTGATGGGAGAGAACTGTGAGCTGGAGATGATCTCAGGAGGGTGTGATAAGGACTGCCACAGGAGGAGATTTAAGACGAAACTGATTGCTATGGGTATGTGCGGTTATGACCGTGTGATCGTGGAGCCGTCTGGGATTTTTGATGTGGATGAGTTCTTTGATATTCTTCATGAGGAGCCGTTAAACCGTTGGTATCAGATTGGGAATGTGATTGCAATTGTGGATTCTAAGCTGGAGCGTGATCTGTCAGAGGAGGCGGATTTCATTCTGGCTTCTGAGGTGGCAGATGCCGGATGCATTGTGATGAGCAAGAGCCAGGACGCATCACCCGAGGAAATCCAGGGTACGATTAAGCATGTGAATCAGGCGTTGGAGAAGGTTCATTGCAGCAGGAGATTTCATTGTGAAATGAATGGTGTGGATACTGCTAATGTTATCCACAAGAATTGGGATGAGATGTCGAAAGAGGACTTTGACCGGATTGCATCCTGTGGATATGTGATGGCAAGCTACAGGAAACCGGAGTTTGAGGCAGAGGGTGCCTTTACTTCTCTGTACTTTATGAATGTGAAGATGACTGAGAAGGAGCTGCGGGAAGCAGCTGAGAAGATTCTGTCTGATCCTGAATGTGGGCGTGTGTTCCGAATGAAGGGATTTATGAGAGTAGACAGTGACAGCGAAGACGGTTCTGGACTATCTGCATGGGCAGAGTGCGATAGACGGCAGTGGATTGAATTAAATGCTACGAAGAATGAAATTACAATCCGACCGCTTCATGTAGGACAGGAGGTCCTGATCGTGATTGGAGAAGAACTGCATGAGGAGAAAATTAAATCCTATCTGAAAATCTGAGATTTGAACGCAGGTCGCGAAGTGACTGCGTTCATGAGCAAGTAGCGAAGCGGATTGCGAGTTACTGTTCACACACCACTATCCCGCGAGGTGTTTTGGCATGAATATGCCAAA
>OFMF01000744.1_pt1 | contig 30137 bp, 37 predicted proteins | sample 1541771 | NCBI WGS metagenome assembly OFMF01 (sample SAMN04209235, study PRJEB22552) | human gut metagenome | biome: gut; material: feces | host: Homo sapiens | place: USA: Oklahoma
TCTGCAAGCCGATATTCAATCTTGGTAAGCTGCTTTTCTACGGCTTGTACTGCACTCTCAATCCGTGCTCGCTGTTGTTTGACGGAATCCACCGCATCATGAGCAACGCGCAGCGCCTCATGTGCTCCTGACAGTTCATCTGCATTGAGCTTATAGCCGTTCCGTGCCGCAACTCCGACTTCACGGAGTGTGCTGTGTAGGCAAAGCATCGTATCGTCAAGATCCTGCGCCGAATCCTTCAACACTGACGCTGCGTGGTTTATTTCGCGTACAACATCCAATTCATTACCGTTCTTCATTGCGCGGCCCCCTTCTGCATCCTGTCAAATTCGTCTGTTTTACCCACAATCCATCTCTCCATGATGTCAATATCGACCTTGCCAAGTGTCTCCCCGCGTAACTTTTCAAGTTCTGCTTTGGCGTCGGCAAGGGCTGCCCTTAATGATTCCCGCGTCCTGCGGAGATCTGTGACCGCCTGCATCCCGGTCCGCGTCACCGCATCAAAAGCAGCGCGTTCGTCTGTCGTCGGCTCATACGTAGCAGAACTAAGCGATTCAAACTCACGTTGGGAGAGATTTCGTACTGTTACGTTCCGGCTGCTATCCGCGATTATGGCCTGCAGTTCCATCTGGCGAGCCTCTGCCCGCTGTTTTTCAGCAAAGATACGTCCGCGTACTGCTTCCAAAATCACCTGTTGTTCTCTGTGCGCATCTGTGATTGCCTGTACCGTCGCGTGAAAGTCTGTCGCGAGCGTCAGAACGACGGTTATTTTCTCACTGTCAATCATTTGTTTTCCTCCTTACCATCAAGTAAATGCACAAGCCCGTACTGCAGTTCAACCAGTCGGCGGTTGACTTTATCGGCATGATCTGTGATTTTACGCATTTCCAGCGTAAGCGCATCCAATGTGTTCAGCGCCGCATAGATTCGTTCTGTTTTTGTACCTGTGCTATTGTTCATTTTCCTGTATTCCTTTCTTTAGCCGATTTCCTGTTGCAAATTATTCGTTACAAGAATTTCCTGCAAATCCTCAAGTGCGGCCTTGTGGATTTTGTATAGCCGTTTCATATAGGCATCTTCGCGCTCTGCGAGGTCTTCCATGTCCCCAAAAAATAGAAATAAGACGTCTTTCCATGCCATAAGGTCAAGATATCGGCACTGTAAGACTGACCGACGCTCTGCGCTGTGTTTGCCGTTGACCTGCCTTATCGCTCCGTCAATTTCGGCATACAGCGCCGCCGCATCCTGTGCTTTTTCATCGGCCTCACGGTCGATGGCATCCACTGTGCCGATGATTCCGCCGAGTTTGTCACCATCGAACCCCGGCGCTCTTGGCATTCCGTCCAGAATGGGGGAGGCAGGAGATGACGCTCTGTCTCTGATTGCATCGGTTCGCGCTCTGAGTAAAGCAACCTCCCGTGCAGCGTCGGCGTAGCGGGATAGCCACTCTTTTACAGCATGATCTGTTAACAATGTCCCGCCTCCCTCCATACTGAGCTGGGTTTTTCCCCACACCCCTTTTCCGCGATCACTCCCATAGGGAGTGATCATGTGTCTCTTTCCTCTGAATATTTCTCTTGTTCTATCTCTGCGTCACTCAACCGTCACATTGTGACGCTTTGCGCTCACGGTAACGACGCATACGCTCTGCGCTCTCACCCTCGCGCCCGATTTCTATGAGTTCGCTTCGGGCAAGCATCATAACTGCGTCACCATCTACCCGCTCAACAAGGTCAAGACGTTCCATCCACGTAAGCGCAGCTTTTACGATTTCGGGCTCAACCCCAATATCAAGGGCAATTTCATCCTCGATACTGGGGAGTATCTGCCGATAATCTATCAAGCCGTCGCTTTTCAGCGCCTTACACTGCATCATCAGATAGACAAGTACCAACGTGTCACCGTTTTCCTGCGCTCGCAGCAGCTTGATATTCCTATCATCAAAAAACCGCTCTTTCAACTTCAGCCAAAAGAATTTTTTTGGCTTGGTTGCAGGCTGCGTCGGGGTTTCGCTCATTCGCTCACCTCCGACGCAGCTATTGCCTCCTGCGCGGCGCGGATTACCGCAAGCGTTGCGTTAACGTGCGCAGTCATCATAGCAACCCATCGGCGCAACTCCTGTGTATTGCTGGGACGATAATACCCACCGCCACTTAGTGCCGCCGAGGACAAAATCAGCAACCCCGCTTTCCTTTCCTCTGCGATTTTGCGGCGGAGTTTGCGATCTGCTAAACCTGTGATCTGGATAAGCTGCCGGCGGCTTATGGCGTACTCTGCCCCAGTAGGCAAGAGGTCATAGACACTTGCCCGCTCGTCATGAGTCGTGTTATACTGTGTGTGGGACTGTTGGCCTCCCCAGTCACATACCGCTGCCTGCTTCGCCGCACCACCGGCGGGGCGGGCTATTTTACTGCTCTCCTGCACTTTTTTCACCCCCTGCCTGCGTAGCTACCCACTCACGCAACCCATCGACCGAAACGAGTGTGCGTCCACCAACCTTAAAGGCAGGAAAGCCGCGCTTGTGGAGAAGCGCATATACGGTTGGGCGGGAAACACCGAGCGCGGCGGCGGTTTCTGCTACCGAGGATGTTACTCTATCAATCGTTTCCATCAGCCTACACCCCCTTGCGTTCAGCAAGTTCCGCAATTACTTTCAGAATGTGATTACGCTGCTCGCTTGGCAGTTCGCGGCGGAGTTTTCGAGAAAAGGTACTGTCGGTCATGCCGCAAGCCTCCGCTACTTCCCACAATTTCAGGTCATTCTTCGCAGCCTCGCGCCTAATTTTCATGTTTTCCATTTCCGTCACCTCACTTTTTCCTTGTTTTGTTGTCGTTGTTCTTGACAATCCCATTATATCTTGTATAATGGAAATATCAATTCTTAATAGATTCCGTTATGAGGTGAAAATATGGCGCGAGAAGAAAGAATATTTCCCATTGAGACAATGGGAGGGCGTCTGCAAAGCCTGAGGAAATCGAAAGGATATGACAGAGTAGTGTTTCATGCTCTTGTGTGTCCCGATGTTCCTCTTGAGAAAGATAGCCGGCAAAAAACCGTGCATAACTGGGAATCCGGAAAGACAAGCCCTGATTACGACACTTTAAAAAAAATGTGCCGCATTTTAGACTGCGACACAGATTATTTGCTTTGTATGCAGGAATCTCCAAGAAAGGAAACAGCAGATATTTCGTCAGCGACGGGGCTTTCCGAAAAAGCGGCTGACTATCTTCGTACATTAAAAAATGAACCATATAAAACCGAGATATTGAACGGGCTGATTTTGAGCGAACATTTTTCTGCCATGATGGAACAGCTTGAGGCGGCCGTAGAATGCAGAGAACCTGCCCACGCTAAATTTGTCAAAGAATATGCTGACGACGTACAAAAAATCATAAACGAGTTAGAAACATTGAGTGGGCAAGAAATCACGGAGTCCTATATTCCGAATCGTGAACTTACCTTAGACAGCAAGCGATTTGATGAAGCTCTATCTACACTTTCTGTCCTTGCTCCCAATATGACCGCAATCTCAAGAGAGGATGCAATTAAACTCCATTTACAGGAAGCACAATACTCATTCCGCCGAGCCGCTGAAGAAGTTATATAAACGAAAACCGCCCCCGGCGCTACCAACACCGAGGACGGTTATAAGGGGCAGTAAACTTGCACGGCCTACTGCCCCTATATCTTAACATGATATAGGAGGAAAATGCAATGCCGAGAAAGAAAAACACCCGCGCTGCACAGGGAGCGGGCAACATCCGTAAGAAAACTGTTACACGGGGCGAAAAAGAATATACCTTCTGGGAGGCGCGTGTCACTGTTGGACGCGATCCCGGTACAGGCAAGCAAATCCGGCGCAGTTTCTCAGGCAAGACACAAAAAGAGGTACGCGAGAAAATGCAGTCCGTCGCTGTTGCCGTCAATGACGGAGACTATTTTGAGCCGTCAAAAATGACTGTCGGACAATGGCTCGACACATGGGCGGCGGAGTATCTGAACAGTGTAAAGCCTCGCACGGTCGAAAGCTACAAAGCGAATATCAAGCAGCATATCAAGCCCGCTGTCGGTGCGCTGCGGCTCTCTGAGCTGACCGCCGTTGACGTGCAGCGGCTCTATAACAACCTGACCAATAAGCGCACCAACAAGCCGCTGTCCGCAAAATCAAAGAAGAATGTTCACGGCACGCTGCACAAGGCTCTTGAAAAAGCCGTTTCGCTTGGATACATCCGGCATAACCCCGCTGACAAGCCCGACCTACCCAAAGTACAGAAAGCGGAAATAAAGCCTCTCGCGGATGACGAAATGATCTCGTTCCTCGACGTTGTCAAAGGCTGCGAATATGAAGCAGTATATGTCACCACACTGTTTACGGGAATGCGCGAGGGGGAGGTGCTGGGGCTGACATGGGATTGCATCGACTTCAAAGGCGGCACGATCACCATAAAGCAGCAGCTTCAGAAAGTCCGCGCCACCGGCGGCGAGTACATCCTTGCGCCGACCAAAAACGGAAAGACGCGCATTATCGCACCAGCAAACTACGTCATGCAGATTTTGACCAATCAGCGGAAAACACAGTATGAGCAGCGCCTAAAGGCGGGACCTGCGTGGAGCAACCCGCTCAACCTTGTCTTTACAAATGCTTTCGGACGGAACCCCTGCGCTCAGACTGTCTATCTGCATTTCAAAAAGCTGGCGGCGGCTGCCGGCGTTCCCGCCGCCCGTTTTCACGATCTGAGACACAGCTACGCAGTTGCCGCGCTCCGCTCCGGCGATGATATAAAAACCGTACAGGAGAATTTAGGACACCATACAGCGGCATTCACGTTGGACACTTACGCTCATGTAACCGAGAAAATGAGACAGGAAAGCGCCCACCGCATGGACAGCTTCATAGAGGGCATTCAGGCGGCAAAAAAGGCGTAAAAAACTCTGTAAGGGGAAAACATAGGGAAAAACACCTGCCCATAGACGCAACAAAACCCTTGAAAACGTAGTGTTTTCAAGGGTTTTCTGCTTGGTGCGCGAGGCGGGAGTCGAACCCGCACGCCCTTGCGAGCACTGGCACCTGAAGCCAGCGAGTCTACCAATTCCACCACTCGCGCAAGTGGCTGAACTGCGCTGTTCCTCAGCGCGATGTTTATATTACCATACAAGCGCCCGGATGTCAATCTTTTTTTGCCGGTTTTCTTCCGTAAATTTTGCTCGCCTGATGTTCGGGAATAGGGGAGGCGTCTCCCGCCGCGCCGCACTTGAAATTTATCCCTTCGCCTGATAGAATAAGATAAATTTTCCGTTTCGGCGGAGGCACGCAAAGGAGAGCGAACCGCTATGATCCAATTCAATCATTTCAACTTCAATGTCGTGGACCTGGACCGGAGTCTGACCTTCTACCGGGACGCCCTGGGCCTGGAGCCGGTGCGGCGCAAGACCGCGCCGGACGGCTCCTTCCAGCTGGTGTACCTGGGAGATGGGGAGACCGGGTTTCAGCTGGAGCTGACCTGGCTGCGGGACCGGGGAGCGAAGCCCTATGACCTGGGGGAGTGTGAGTTCCACCTGGCCTTTGTCACAGACCAGTATGACGCCCTCCATGCCAGGCACAAGGAGATGGGCTGTGTGTGCTTTGAAAATCCCGCCATGGGGATCTATTTCATCTCCGATCCGGACGGCTACTGGATCGAGATCGTGCCGGTGAAGGACTGATGGCCGGCGGACACAGCGGCAGCTGGCCCGGATTTTTCCGGGTCTTTGCCGTTTTTGCGGCCCTGATGCTGCTCCTGTCCCAGGGCGCTCAGGAGCTGGTCTCCCCATCCAGCGGGGCGTGGCAGGTCCTCTCCATCTATGAGGGGCTGACCCGCTGGTCCATGCCCGCCCTGTTCCTTCTGTGGGGGATGTCCGCCCTGGAGGGGGGCGGCCGGGGCGGGCTGTCCGGCGCTCTGCTGGGGCGGGCCCTGCCCGCCTTCTGTATGCTGGTGTTCTGGGGAGCGGTGTACGCGGCGGCGGCCCATCTGCTGGGGGACGGCGCGCTGAGCTGGAGCGGGCTCTGCTCCGCCCTGCTGTCCGCCGCCCGGGGAAACACCTATTTTCATCTCTGGCCGCTGTACCCTCTGGTGGGCCTGTACCTCATCCAGCCTCTGCTGGCCCGGTTCACCGCCTCCGCCAGCCGGAGCGAGGCGCTGTACCTGCTGGGGCTCTCTTTTCTGGCGGCCAGCCTGCTGCCTCTGTGGGCCGCCTTCCACCCCAACCATGCCCTGGTGGTCCTGTTGGACCGCTTTCAGATCCACGCTGTGCTGGGATGGGTGGGCTACTACCTGGCGGGCTGGTACCTGCACCACTATGTGATCGGGCGCATCCCGGAGTTTTTGATCTATCTTTTGGGGATCCTTGGGGTGGTCCTCACATTGGCCGGTCCCAGGCTCATCGGCGGCGGGCGGGAGCTGTGGTACAGCTACACCGCGCCCGGCGTGGCCTGTACCGCGGTGGCGCTGTGCGTCCTGTTCCGCTATGTTCTGGGGGTCAGCGAGGAGCGCTCCCGCCGCGGCGCAGTGTGCGCCCTGGGGGAGTGTGTATTCGGCATCTATCTGATCCACCAGCTCTGGGTCCTGGTGTTCCGGTGGTTCGGAGTGCCTCCCCTGGCCTTTGGGGCAGCCCTCTCCGTGCCGGTGTTTGCCGGGATCTATTTTCTGCTGTCCCTCCCCTTTGCCTGGCTGATCGCCCGGATCCCGGGGGTGGGCCGGTGGCTGACGGAGTGAGCGGCCCCTGTCATATCTCTGTCCCCTGTCCCATACAATGGGAAAAAACAAAGGAGTGGGGTCCATGGGATATGACGAAGGCCGCCTGACGCCGGAGGCGGCGCACCACATACTGCTGGAGGGGCGGGAGCAGCTCACCGTCTCCGGCGTGGAGGAGGTGGAGAGTTTTGACGAGAACACCATCGTAATGGTGACCTCCAAGGGGACGCTGGTGGTGCGGGGGGAGGATCTGCACATTGAAAAGCTGTCCCTGGATGGCGGAGATCTGAAGGTGGAGGGGGCGGTGGACGCCCTCTCCTATGAGGATGACCGCGGGGGGAGGGGCGGACTGCTCTCCCGCCTGTTCGGCGGATGACGGTGGACATCGCCGCCCAGCAGGCGGCGCTTCTCCAGGCGGCGGCCCTGGGTCTGGCCGCCGGCCTGCTGTACGACCTGTTCCGCGTCCTGCGCTGCCGGGTGTGCCTCCCCCTGCTGGGTCCGGCGCTGGACCTGCTGTTCTGGCTGGTGCTGACCGGGGTGCTGTTCCTCTGGTCTCAGTGGGCCTGGGGCGGCCCAGTGCGGCTGTATGGGGTCGTGTTCCTCTTCCTGGGCGGGGTGCTCTATTTCCGGCTGTTCAGCCGTTGGATGCTGTTTTTGGGCTATCGTATCGCCGATTTGACAACCTTTTTGTTGGGGATCCTGGCCCTTCCGTTGTTTGCACTAAATCGGATGTTCAAAAAACTCAAAAAACTTGCAAAAAATATCTTCCTTTCTGCTGGGAAATGGTATAGAATAAATCAGATAACTCAAGAAATGGAGTCCACGGCCCGCCGTCGCGCGGACCGGGAGAGAGGGGGAGTGTCCAATGCGTCTGAAACGCGCCAGTCTGCTGACAAAGCTGGTGATCACGGTGCTTTTGATCTATATGGCCACTTCCCTTCTGGATCTGTGGGGGCAGATTCAGTCTGCCCAGAGTCAGAGAGAGGAGCTGGCCGTTCAGGTGGAACAGCAGCGCCTGGCCAATCAGGAGCTGCGGGACGCCATCGAAAACAGCGACGATCCTGACACGCTGGAGCGGGTCGCCCGGGAGAAGGGGTATGTCAAGCAGGGAGAGACCCTGTACATCGACGTGGCGGGCTGACTGCCTCCATTGGGGCTGCGGGGCCCCGGTCCGTGTCCGGCATGAGCGGGCGCGGCTTCGAGGGGAAATTTACAAGGAGGATATTTTAGGAAATTATGGAGTTTGGTGTTGGGTCCATTTTGGACGGTAAGGTAACGGGAATCACAAAGTTCGGCGCGTTTGTGGCGCTGCCGGAGGGGCGCTCCGGTCTGGTCCACATTTCGGAGATCGCCTATTCCTATGTCAACGAGGTTTCCGATTACCTCAAGGAGGGGCAGGAGGTCAAGGTCAAGGTCATTGGGATCGACCAGGCCAACCGGATCAATTTGTCCATCAAAAAGGTGAACGATCCCCCCCAGCGGCTCCAGGGCGGCTTCCAGGGCAGCCGTCCGCCCCGTCAGGGAGGTGCGCCCCGCTCCGGCGGCGGTCCCCGTTCCGGCGGATTTGCTCCCCGGCCCGCGGCCAAGGAGCCGGCGGACTTTGAGGACCGCCTCCGCCAGTTTATGCAGGCGTCCGACAGCAAGCTCTCTGAGCTCCGTTATCTGGAGAAGAAGGGCGGGAACCGCCGGGGCGGCGGCCGCCGCTCCTGATTGGACGGATCCGTTTTAAGGCCGTGGGGCTCTGCCCCGCGGCCTTTTGTCTGTTCCGGGTCCCCGGCATAAAAAAAGCGCCCCGGAGGGGCGCACTGCCGCCGGGCAAGGACGTCCGCGGCACAGAATATTGGTTGAGCTGCCAGTGAAGGATACCATAAAATTACAGTTACGTCAACGGAAAGTTTTGTCGGATCCGGCCTTTCCGGGAAAGGAAACGAAATGCTGATCATCAACGGAACGGTCCACACCATGGAGGGCCTTACCATCCCCGGGGGCTATGTGGAGATCCGGGGGGACAAGATCGCCGGCTTCGGTCCCATGGAGGAGTGTCCCAAGCAGTGGGAGGGCGAGCTGTTTGACGCCCAGGGCGGGCATATCCAGCCCGGCTTTGTGGACGCCCACTGCCATCTGGGGATGTTCGGGGACGCGGTGGGCGTGGAGGGGGATGACGGCAATGAGGCCACCGATCCCTGCACCCCCCACCTGCGGGCGGTGGACGCCATCAACCCCATGGACCGCTGCTTTCAGGAGGCCCGGGAGGCCGGAGTGACCACCGTTCTCACCGGCCCGGGCAGCGCCAATCCCATCAGCGGCCAGTTTGCCGCCGTCAAGACCAACGGCCGCTGGGTGGACGCCATGGTGCTTCAGGCTCCGGCGGCCATGAAGCTGGCCCTGGGGGAGAACCCCAAGCTCACCTACCACGAGCGCCGGGAGACCCCCACAACCCGCATGGCCACCGCCGCGGTGATCCGGGAGAATCTGGCCAAGGCGGAGGAGTACCGGGAGAAGCTGGAGCGGGCCCTGGAGGATGAGGAGGAGGAGAAGCCGGACTATGACGCCAAGCTGGAGGCGCTGCTCCCCGTCCTCCGGGGGGAGCTCCCTGTCCACATCCACGCCCACCGGGCGGATGACATCGTTACCGGGATCCGGATCTGCAAGGAGTTCCACCTGCGCTATGTGATCGTCCACGGCACAGAGGGGCACCTGATCCCGGATCTTCTGGCGGAGGAGGGGGCGGGCGTGATCACCGGACCCTGCCTGGGGGACCGCTCCAAGCCGGAGCTAGCCAACCAGTCCCTGGAGACCCCCGCCATCCTCCAGCGCCACGGCGTCAAAACGGCTATCTGCACCGACCATCCGGAGACTCCCATCCAGTACCTCCCTCTGTGCGCCGCCATGGCGGTCCGGGGCGGGATGGATCCGGAGAGCGCGCTGGCCTGCATCACCATCCGGGCTGCGGAGCTGGCCGGGGTGGCCCACCGGGTGGGATCCCTGGCCCCGGGAAAGGACGCGGACCTCACCGTCACCAGCAGCCACCCGCTGAACTGGCTGAGCCGGGTCCGGCTGGTGGTCATGGACGGCAAGGTGGTCGTCAGCAGTCTGTAACAGAGCATACCCCACTGTTCATAAATTTTTCACAAAAAATAGTGGAAATTTTCAAGAGTTGTGGTATAATAAGACCATCGGAGGGGGACGGCCTCTCCCTGATGTGTTCGGCTCCCTCCCACTTATGCCCCCTCGGGGGCGAAAGGAGCGACAGTTATGAAGTTTGTGTTTACAGACAAAAAGGTGAACCTGCCCAACTACATCCACAATTATGCGGAGAAGAAGGTTGGCAAGTTAGACCGTTTCTTTAAGGAGGACGCCACCGCTGCGCTCACCTTTAGTATAGAAAAGGACCGGAACCAGGTGGAGGTCACCATCCGGTCCAGCGGCACCATCTTCCGCGTCTCTGAGAGCACCGCCGATATGCGCGCCTCCATCGACGCCGCCGTGGCCTCCCTGGAGCGGCAGATCCGCAAGAATAAGACCCGCCTGGAGAAGCGGCTGCGCCAGGGTGCCTTTGAGCGCACGGTGGACGCCGCCGCAGAGATCTCCTCCTTCGTCCCCGACGAGCCGGAGGAGGGGGAGTACAAGGTGGTCCGCACCAAGACCTTCCCCATCAAACCCATGACCCGGGACGAGGCCATTCTTCAGATGAACCTGCTGAACCACAGCTTCTTCGCCTTTAAGAACGAGGACGCCGGCGGCGCCTTTGCCGTGGTCTACCGCCGCAATGATGGCGGCTATGGCCTGATCGAGGATGAGACCTGAACTGCATCACAATATCACAAAACGGAGCCGGCCCGATGGTACGCCCGTAAAAGGACAACTACAAAACCGAGTTTGCGCATCAAAAAGGCAAGGTCTGCAGGGAACTGCAGACCTTGCTGTCGTCTTTCTTCGTAGGATAAGAAGGACAGATGTGGCCAGTTGACTGCCCGGTTCCTTGTTATTTAAGAAATGTTTTCGTGTAGTGTTTCGCCTCCAGTTCCGATTTATCTGCTAAATCTTCTTAAAGTCCTGATAGATCAAGGCTTCCCGCTAATTGAATGTCCAAACCTTATGTATTTTCCCTTGTTTTTGCCCTCACAGGCTAAAACAAGGGAAAGTTTTTACTCCCCGCCGACTACTACCTTATCCAGCAGCCAGGCGGAGGTGCACTTTGCCTTCCTCATGGCATGAGCGTAAATGTTCATCGTGGTACTGCCATCAGCATGGCCCAGCAACTCCTGCACGCCCTTGGGTGCCGCCCCGTTAGACAGAAGATTGTTCGCGAAAGTATGACGGAGCATATGGAAATGGAAATCCTTTAACCCCGCTACTTTCTTCTTCGCCTGACAGCACATGATATTTACCGTCCCCGGCGTTTCAATCGCCCCGTTAGAGCGCAGACAGACAAAGGAGACAATACTCCTCCGGCACCTCCACCGTCCTGGGCAGGGTGTAGACCTCGTAATAAGTACCTTTTACTGAGTGCCTTTGCCGCTGTACCGTCCGGGTTTGTCCCGCCGAAGCTGAGAAAGTCGATGTAGGCTTGCAGGTGAAAGGAGGCCCCCTCTGTTGATGTGCCGAAGCTGATTATGCAAGTCAGCAGGGTTGGAGCCAGTCTCAATAGAATTCTCATGATTGCCAACGCCGAGGGGTTTCTGGAAGTGTCGGAACTCCGCAGGGCGCTGGAGCGGAACCGGGATCTGGAAGTATGTATTATGGACGCTTACACGAAGGACTGGCAGCAAAAAAGCACCGCACAGCCATCAGGCCATGCGGTGCGCACATAAACAGTTAGTGTCAAAATAACGCTGCAATGATCCCTTTTGCTTAGAGTTGGCGAATCAGGTTAACCATCTCGATGGCGCTGAGAGCGCAATCATAGCCCTTGTTGCCCGCTTTCGTGCCTGCCCGTTCGATGGCTTGCTCAATATTTTCCGTTGTCAGGACGCCAAAGAGAACAGGGATACCAGTCTCAAAAGAAGCTGCGGCGATCCCTTTGGACACCTCGTTGCAAACATAGTCGTAATGGCTGGTTGAGCCACGGATCACAGCGCCAAGACAGATCACTGCGTCATATTTCCCGCTCTTTGCCATTTTGGACGCGATTAGCGGAATTTCAAAAGCTCCCGGTACCCAGGCCACATGAACATCGTCCTCGTTCACACCATGCCGGAGCAGTCCATCCATAGCTCCACTGAGAAGTTTTGCGGTAATAAATTCATTGAAGCGGGCTGCAACAATGCCAATTTTGATATTTTGGGAAATCAATTTCCCCTCAAATGTTTTCATAATGCGTTTTCTCCTTCTATTCAGAAGTTCAAAATATGTCCCATGCGCTCCTGCTTTGTTCTTAGATAAAACAAGTCATGGGGCGTAGAGGCCATCTGGATCGGGATTCGCTGGGAGATCTCCAGCCCAAATCCCGAAAGTTGATAGATCTTGTCCGGGTTATTCGTCAGCAGGCGCAGACTCTTGACGCCTAATTCACGCAGAATTTGCGCACCGAGGAAATACTCCCGCTCGTCCCCATGAAATCCCAGCGCAAGGTTGGCATCCAGGGTGTCCATCCCATCTTCCTGCAATTCATAAGCGCGCAGTTTGTTGATAAGCCCGATCCCCCGGCCCTCTTGACGCATATAGAGCAGAATCCCCTGACCCTCCTTTTCGATCTGCGTCATGGCCGCCGCTAACTGCTGCCCGCAGTCGCAGCGCAGGGAGCCAAAGGTGTCGCCCGTCAGACACTCGGAATGGACACGGCACAGGACATCTTTTCCGTCGCCAATGTCACCCTTTACCAGCGCAACATGGTGTTCTCCGTTCAGACGGCTGACAAAGCCGTACGCCTTGAAGTTTCCATACTTTGTCGGCATATTTACCACCGCAGCTTGATCTACCAGCTTTTCGTGGCACTTGCGGTATTCCTGCAGGTCACGGATGGTAATGAACTTGATTTGAAACCGTTCGGCCAGTTCTGTAAGCTCGGCGGTGCGCATCATCGTTCCATCGTCACGCATGATCTCGCAGCATAGTCCGCACTCTTTCAAACCCGCCAGGCGGCATAGATCGACCGTGGCCTCTGTGTGGCCGTTTCGCTCCAACACGCCGTTTTTCTTTGCCAGAAGGGGGAACATGTGGCCCGGTCTGCGGAAATCCTCCGCCTTTGCGTTGTCGTCCACGCAGGCCAGCGCCGTAACCGAACGCTCGGCGGCGGAAATGCCCGTTGAGGTGGAAATGTGGTCAATCGACACTGTAAATGCTGTTTCGTGGTTGTCTGTGTTGTGCGGTACCATCTGTGGGAATTTCAGCTTTTTAACGAAACTCTCGGACATGGGCATACAGATCAATCCCTTTCCGTGGGTCGCCATGAAATTGATATTTTCCGTGGTGGCAAATTCGGCGGCACAGATAAAGTCGCCCTCATTTTCACGGTCGGGGTCATCTGTCGCCAAAATGATCTTTCCCTGTCTCAGATCTTCCAGAGCTTCTTCGATCGTACTGAAGCGCATCATTTCATACCTCCTAAAATCCATAGTGTGACAGCATTTCTCTTGTGATGGAACAGCGTTTTTCTTCCGGCTCGGGCCGCAGCAGTTTTTCGATATACTTGCCGACGATATCTGTCTCCAGATTGACCAGCTCCCCCTCGCATCGGTCATGCAGATTGGTCTGGCTGACCGTATGGGGGATCGTGGACACAGAGAAGCTCTCCCGGTCGACCGCCGCCACAGTCAGGCTGATCCCGTCTATCGTGACAGAGCCTTTTTCCACCACATAGCGTAAAATGGCAGGAGCTGCGAGGATGGTGTACCATACCGCCGTATCATCCCGCCGGATGTGGGCGATATGCCCGACACCGTCTACATGGCCCGCCACGATATGTCCGCCAAACCGCCCGTTTGCAGGCATGGCGCGCTCCAGATTGACGGAGCTGCCGACGGTGAGCTGTGTGAGGGCAGAGCGTTCCAGCGTTTCGTGCATGACATCTGCGGAAAAACCATCGGGACGCATCTGTGTAACCGTCAGACAGATGCCGTTTACTGCGATGCTGTCACCGATCTTTGTATGCTCCAAAACCGTCCGCGCCTGGAGCGTCAGCACGGCGGAGTGCTGTCCGCGTTTGATCTGCCTTACCCGTCCGACTTCTTCAATGATCCCGGTGAACATGGGTATTCGACCTCGCTTTCTATCAAAAAATCCTCGCCCAGCTTGAAAAGCCGGCTGTTCTTCAAATGAAATGAGGCGTCAGGCGTTGGAACGCCCGTACCCTCCACGGGCGTTTTCGCCGTTTTCCCGCCGAACAGTCTGGGTGCGATATATGCCTGCACCTGTTGAACGATCCCGCTTTTCAATGCGGCCCAGTTCAGGGTGCCGCCGCCCTCCAGCAGGATGCTGTCGATCTGCTCCTGCCCCAACTGCTCCATCAGTTGCAACAGGTCTATATGCCCGTCTTTACAGTTCAGGCAAAGCACCCTGCATCCTGCCCGCATATAAGCAGCGCAGCGTTTCAGGTCTGTACAGCAGGTAGCAAGGATCGTCGGTATTTTTCCCGCGGTCATCACCACCTGCGCTTGCAGCGGCGTCCGCAAATGGGTATCGCAAATGATGCGGACAGGGTTTTTCCTGCCCTCCATGTGACAGGCCAGCGAGGGATCATCTGTCAGTACCGTGCCGACGCCCACCATGATCCCGCTATATCGGTGCCGCTGCCGCTGCACATGTTCTCTTGCCGCCTCGCCCGTGATCCATTTTGAAGCGCCCGTGTAGGCCGCAATTTTTCCATCCAGCGTCATGGCGTATTTCATCACGACAAACGGATGCTTTGTCTGTATGTAATGAAAGAACACCTTGTTCAATCGAGCGCACTCGTCCTCAAGAACGCCCTCGGGCACTTCCACCCCATGCTCCCGGAGCATTTGGATGCCGTTTCCGCTGACAAGGGGATTGGGGTCGCGGGAACCTACCACCACTCGTTTGATTCCGGCGTTTAGGATGGCCTGTGTGCATGGCGGCTGTTTCCCATAGTGGCAGCACGGTTCCAGGGTCACATATATGGTCGCGCCGGCGGGATCGCGTGTGCAGGCCGCCAGCGCGTTGCGCTCTGCATGGGGGGCGCCATACTTCTCGTGCCAGCCTTGCCCGATGATCTGACCGTCTTTCACGATCACGGCGCCCACCATCGGATTAGGAGCCGTCCATCCGCAGCCCCTTTCCGCAAGCTGCAATGCCAGACGCATATAATCATCATCGTTCATATCATCGCCTCCAAAAGAAAAAGCCCTGAACAAACCGTTCAGGGCAAGGCAGAAAAACATAAGTGTCCTTGTGTAAAAAGAAAACTCCAGAATGTAAAGACATCCCAGAGCAACTTCCATAGACGCAAAATGAAATCATCCATTTTACGCTTTGATCTTCTTCCATCCAGACTATACTGTCGGCCTCGGAATCTCACCGAATCATGCCTTACGGCTCGCGGGCTGTACCGCCGGTAGGGAATTGCACCCTGCCCTGAAGATTTTATTCAATTGACGATGTCAGTATATGAAATCATAACTCATTTGTCAAGGGGGCTTCCTGTTTTTTGCGGTTACCTGTTTTGGCAAGCAGGAAGGCGCCAGGGGATGCCCCTGCCGTCTTCCTACTTATGTGTGTATGATTTTTGTAAAATAATTTCTACTGCCACAGAACAGATATTATTCATCAGCCCTACCCATTTAATTTAGTCGGTAGTTTTTAGTCCCTCAGTAATACCTTGTGCCTCAGCCATTTTACCGGATGATGCTATCAAACTGTTCTTGTGCCTGCTGGTTCATATCGGCAAGAGTCAGATACTTAATTTTCATCATCAAAATAGGCGTGTCTAAGATTCAAAAAGCAAGCGATGTCCCAGGAATTTCAAGTATGGGACATCCCGCTGTGTCCAACGGTCACAGGAAAGTGTCCAATGCTCTCTAAAAAAACAGTACCAAATCCGATAAACTGAAATTGCCAGATGAGAAAACACGATGGTGTGCTCTTGGGAAATTTCATATTTCGGTCAAAATCTCAACCCTGGAAAAATCTATCTTGGCATTGAAACTACCCCATCCCCGGTTGGTTCATGAGCAGGCAAGCATCGCGTTTTGATGTCAAAACGCGCTTGCAGGGGAAACCCCTGTCCCCAATGCCGCCTGCGGGCGGAACCTTTTGACAATGTTGCCGAAAAGTTTTCGGAAGATTTTCCACGCAAGATCGGGTTTGACAAAATTGTCAAACCCGATCTCATTTGAACATTTGGCAATTCCGGCGGCAGTCCATTGCGCTGAAAATCGGGTTCGGCAACCTTGCCGAACCCGATTTTCACCTGCATCAGGGTGTCGTTTTTAACAATAGGCTGTCTACACTGTGGGGTACTAAACTATACATTATAATCCGTACAAGGGTGTCCATGTTAGCACCCTGGAGGTCAAGAAATCCAGGGCAGGGTGCATCATGAGACCCCCATTTTTCTTTTTTAATGCGGACACAGACTGTCCGCATTATCTGTTAGGATGGGTGCGAGAACCGGGGATGGCCCTGGAGCCGTCTCCCGAGAGGAGGAGCAACATGAACACACAAACACACCGCACCTGCATCCGGATGAGCCAGGAGGAATACGACCTGCTGAAAGAGAAAAGCAGGGCTGCCGGACTGTCCGCCAACGCCTGGCTGATGAGAGAGCTGGAGCAAAACCGCCCTATACTCTACCGGGAGAAAGAGACGAGAGCGGCCATCGCCTTTGCTGACGAGGCGGGCCGGGACATCAACGCCGTGTCCAGGGCATTCAACAGCGGCTGCGGCACCGCCCAACAGTTGGGCTTTTCCGTCCAGCGGCTGGCCCAGGTGGTGGAGAAATTCCGGCAGGTGAGAAAGCTGGGGTACCCCTATGCGGTATAAACACAAGCCACACGCACCCATGCGGGACAATAGCTGTTCCCTGTCCGTCTGCATGACGGAGGAGCAGTACCAGCGGCTGTGCCGCTATCTGGCCATCACCAGACTGCCGGTCACAACTTATTTCCGCAAGCTGATCAAGGAGGCCACAATCCACGCCCGAATGTCCAGACAGAAGATGAACCCGCATCCAGCCGTAAACCATATCTACTCCAATATCCGGCAGATCGCCCGCTGCCCAAGGGCCAGAGAACTCGCCCCGGAGCAGATCGCGCAGCTGGAGTTTCTGGCGGACAAGCTCTGTGAGGAATGCTTCCTTCTCTCCACCCAGCAATAGCCTCTGTAAGGTCACAGGAGGCCCCGTGTGGCCTCGCAGGCCCAGAGGGGGGGATAGGTATATGGCCCCAAAGAGAAACTGGGCGCTTTCAGCCGAATCGTCAGGAGCGTCACTTTTATGTCACAGGAGCAGAAAATCGCCTTTAACAATAGTGTCAAAGGCGATCCGCGGGAGGAGCGGAATATACCACAGAGCCGGGAGACCGCTTTTGATGAAATCACCAAAAGCGCTGCCCAGCAAGGTTTGGCAAAGTTGCCGAACCTTCCCGACCAGAGATGGAGGAAACGAAAATGTCAGAAGAAGCGAAAGATGATGTTCAACAGGTAAAAGCGGAACGCCTTCAGCGCTCCCATGGGCGGCTTATCCGTGTGGTGTCTGTGTTCCCGCAGCAAGGCAGCGCCACCCCGGAGGACAAGCTGAAAGCCCTCATCGACCTGGATGCGCAGCAGGGAAAGCTGTGCGCCTAAAGGGCTGGACATTCCCCAGGCTTTGGGGTATTGTGTAGGCGCGATGCGCTAAAACGGTTTGACGAGAAAAAAGGAGGGCTGTATGAAACAGTCAAACCAGAATGAGATCACTGCCCTGTACTGCCGTCTCAGCCAGGATGACGGGGCGGACGGAGAGTCCAACAGCATCCAGAACCAACGGAATATCCTGGAGCGGTACGCACGGGAGCACCGCTTCCCCAACCCCCGCTTTTATGTGGATGACGGCTATTCCGGAGGCAGCTTCAACCGCCCCGGCTTCCAGCAGATGATGACGGATATGGAAAACGGGAAGATCCGCACCATCATCACCAAAGATCTGTCCCGGTTGGGCCGTAACCAGCTGCACACGGGGCTGTACATTGAGGAACGGTTCCCCATGTTCGGCGTCCGCTACATTGCCATCAATGACAATGTGGACACCGACCGGAGCGAGAGCACGGAGCTGATGTCCTTCAAGAATCTCTTTAATGAGTGGTTCATCCGGGACACCAGCCGGAAGATCCGGGCGGTACAGCGGGCCAAGGCGGAGCGTGGAGAGCGGCTTGGCACCAGAGCGCCCTACGGCTACCGCAAGGACGAGCAGGATCGCAAGAAGCTGGTGGTGGACGAGGAGGCCGCTGCCGTGGTGCGCCGTATCTTCGCCTTGTGCGCAGCCGGGCAGGGCCCCAGCCAGATCGCCCGGCTGCTAAAGCGGGAGCAGGTACTGTGCCCCACAACCTACGCTTACAAGACCTTTGGCGTTGCCCATAGCAGTCTGAATTTGAATGATCCCTATGGGTGGTCTGACAGTACGATCGCCAATATGCTGGAGAATGAGATTTATCTGGGTAACACCATCGATCTCCGGTACAGCACCCGTTCCTACAAGGACAAGCGGAAAGTGGAACATCCCAGGGAGGAATGCATGGTGCTGGAAAATACCCACCCCGCCCTGGTGAGCCATGAGGTCTGGAATATCGTCCAGCGGGTACGCCAGCACAAACGGCGACCTACCAAGATGGACGAGCAGAACAAGTATTCCGGGCTGGTGGTGTGCGCCGACTGCGGGAGTACCATGGTGCTCCACCGCGCCCATACCATGAGCCGGTCCTACAACCACTTCACCTGCCGGACTTACAAGAAGGACGGGACCCTCTGCACCGCCCACTATATTCGGGAGTGCATACTGGATGACGTGGTCCTGGAGGATCTGCGGCGGGTGACAGCAATGGCCAGGGAGCACACCTAGGAGTTTGCCGCATACATCGGCAGCAGGCAATCCGCAGAAATCCGAAAAGAGATGCGCGGGTTAGAACGGGAACTGACTGCTATGAAGAAGCGGAGCAGGGAGCTGGACGGCATCTTCAGGCGGCTCTATGAGGACAGTGTTCTGGGGCGGATCACAGCGGAGCAGTTCCAGACGCTCTCCGGCAGCTACACCCAGGAAATGGAAATGCTGAACAAGGCCATCCCGGAAAAGGAAACTGCCATCCAGAGGCTGCAGGAGCAGGTGTCCAGCACAGACCACTTTATCTCCTTGGCAAAGCGGTACACGGACATCCGGGAGCTGACGCCGGAGCTGCTGCGGCTGTTCATCCAAAAGATCGTTGTCCACGAAAAGGACGTGAAGTGGAGCAAGCACGCCCAGCAGACAGTGGAGATCCACTACAATGACATTGGCTGTGTGGAACTGCCACAGCCGAAAGGTCAGTCCACCACCAAGGGTGTGTGAGACAAAAAGAAGTCCCCGGCAGATACTGCTGTAGCAATATCTGCCGGGGGTTCAGACACCTGCAATGTTACCCCTGTCAGGGGAAGCAAGAGGGGCCGGCTCCGTTTTTGTGCCGATGTCGATGATGGGGGGTTAAGGCTCGCTGCCTGCCGCAGAACTCTCTTCATAGCGGGAGAGGAACTGCCGGGTGCGCTCCTCCCGGGGGCGCTCGATGACCTGGCGGGCGTCGCCCTGCTCCACGATGACGCCGCCGTCCATGAAGATGACCTGGTCGGCCACGTCCCGGGCAAAGGCCATCTCGTGGGTGACGATGATCATGGTGGTCTTCTGCTCCGCCAGACCCCGGATGACCTTGAGCACCTCGCCGGTGAGCTCCGGGTCCAGGGCGGAGGTAGGCTCATCAAAGCAGAGGATGTCCGGGGACAGGGCCAGGGCCCGGGCGATGGCTACCCGCTGCTGCTGGCCGCCGGATAGCTGGTGAGGATAGTGTCCCGCCCGCTCCGCCAGCCCCATTTTGGACAGCAGCGCACGCCCCTCCGCCTCGATCTCCTCCAGGATCGCCCGCTTGTTCTGCTTGAAATCGGGCCGCTCCTGGGCCAGAAGCTCCTTGGCCAGGGTGACATTTTTCAGCGCCGTGTACTGGGGAAACAGGTTGAAGGACTGGAACACCATGCCGAAGTGGAGCCGCTTTTTGCGGATCTCGCTCTCCCGCTGGGTGGCGGGGTCGCCCGCGTCGAAGAGGACCTTGTCCCGGACCAGGATCCGTCCCCGGTCGGGGGTCTCCAAAAAGTTCAGGCAGCGCAGCAGCGTTGTCTTACCGCTGCCGGAGGAGCCGATGATGGCCAGGGCCTGGCCCTGCTCCAGCTCGAAGCTGATGTCCTCCAGCACCCGGGTGTCGCCGAAATGCTTCTCAATGTGTTGGACCTGTAAAATAGACATTTCGCCGCCTCCTTATTTGAAGTAGCTCAGCTTGCGCTCGAACCACCCCAGGGCCAGGGTGAGTGCGCCGCTGAACAGTAAGTAGAACACCATGCAGTAGAAGAGGGGCCAGATCATGCCCTTTTTGATGAAGGACTCGCCCACCCAGATGATCTCATACACAGAGATGACCCGGACCAGGGAGGTGTCCTTCACCAGGGTGATGAACTCGTTGCCCATGGGGGGGACGATGCGCTTGACCACCTGGAGCAGGGTGACCTTGAAGAAGATCTGGCTCTTGGTCATGCCCAGCACCTGGCCGGCCTCCTGCTGGCCCTTGGGCACGCCCTGGATGCCGCCCCGGTAGATCTCGGAGAAGTAGCAGGCGTAATTGATGACAAAGGTCACCAGGGCCGCGGTGAAGCGGGGCAGGGCCTTCCAGCCGAACAGCAGGCCGGGGCCGTAAAACACGATGAGGATCTGGAGCATCAGCGGGGAACCCCGGATGATCCACACAAAGGTCTTGGTCAGCCACCGGAGGGGGGAGAAGCGGCTCATAGACCCGAAGGAGATGATCAGGCCCAGAGGCAGAGCGAAGAGCAGCGTCAGAACGAACATCTGCAGCGTGGTCACCGAGCCCTCCAGCATGGCGACATTTACGTCCCAGAATGAATACATCGCAGGTTCACCTCAACGGAATTTTTGGTCAGCGCAGGGCAGAGAGCGCTTCCGCCCTCTGCCCTGTCAGAAATAAATTGGGATGCGGCGCGGGGATCACTTCTCGATCATGACATCCTGGATGCCGTATTTCTCGGCGATCTCCATCACAGTACCGGCGTCATAGGCCTCCTTCCAGAAGCTGCTGAAGGCCTCTGCCAGGTCGGAGCCCTTGCGGAAGCCCACGCCGTACTCATCACTGCTGAGCTGCACCGTGTAGGTCAGGTCGGGGTAGCTGGTGCCCTCGCCGACCATGGCGACCGCCATGAGCAGATCGATGATGGCGGCGTCAGAGGTGCCGGAGGCGACCTCCATCAGGGCCTTGGCCTGGGTGTCCATGGCTACATAGTCCAGACCGGCGGCCTCGGCCTGCTCCATGCCGGCGGAGCCGTTCTCCACCGCGAAGCTCAGCCCGGACAGGCTCTCCGCGGTCTGATACTGGTCGGCCACATCGGCGGACAGGACCACCACCTGGCCGTTCAGGCAGTAGGGATCAGAGGTGGCCATCAGAGCCTTGACATCGTCGGTAAGGGTCATACCGTTCCAAACGGCGTCTACACCTTTGTTTTCCAGTTCCAGGGCTTTGTTGTCCCAGTTGATCTCCAGAAATTCAACTTCTACGCCCAAACTTTCAGCAAAGGCCTTCGCCATGTCGGCGTCAAAGCCGATCCACTCGTCGCTGCCCTCAGCCTTGTAGTCCATGGGGGCGAAGTCGGTGATGCCGACGATCAGGGTGCCCTTTTCCTTCACATAGTCCACGTCGCTGGCGGCCGTCTGGCTGCCGGAGGCGGAAGAGGCGGAAGTCCCGGCGGAAGAGCCGGAAGTGCTGGCGCTGCTCTTGGGGCCGCAGGCGGCCAGAGACAGGCACATGGAGAGGGCAAGCATGGTTGCAAACATCTTTTTCATCATTCAGTTACCTCCATTCCGGCGGCGCGGCCATCCAAACCGTACCCCCTGGTACTTTCGTATTTTAGCACGCTAATGTAATATTGTAAAGAATTATTTTTTGTCATCGGGTACTTTTCTATTTTCACCAAATGAGACGGCCTCTATTTGTAGAAATAGCTGAAAAAGGCGGGGCACCTTCCCACGGTGGGGACAATACAGCTGGTGGAAAAACCGTTTCGACCGACCCAATAGTTCCTATTTTAACAGAAAGAGCCGGGTATTGCCACCCCCTGAGGAAGGAAAACTGTCACGGGCGCCGGAGTCTGCTCCGGCTCCAACTGACAGCGCTCCCTCCCGTGGGGGATGGAATACCCGGCTGGCGGTCACCTACTCAGAAAAGGCCAAGCGTGCTGAGGCAGCTTACTTCAGGCCGTTCTCGTAGGACTCGATCATCTTCTTACTTAATTGACCAGTACGACCCTTTATTTTTTCAAGTTCACGCTGGACGATCTCATCTGTCAGAAGATGGATTTGCAGGCTAAGGTGCCCGTTGTCCAGCGGGGTGACGTCAATCCGCTTGATGAAGTTGTCCACGAAGTCGCGGGTTATCATGCCGTCCTCCAGGTCCTCCAGCTTGAAGGACAGGGCACGCTTGAGACGGTCCACTTGCTCCTCCATCTGCTCCGCGATTTCCTCCCAGTCGGCCATACTATCAAGGGCCGCTTCCAGATTTGCCTTTTGAACGCGGGTCTTGTCCATCATGCGTTTAAACTCGTCCAGGGTCAAATCGCCCGCCACCTTCATGTCCAGAAGTTGGTCCTGCTTTTCCTCGACGGAAGAAAGTTCCTTTGCAATTCGCTCCCGCTCTGCTTTATAATGGGCCGTATCGTCCATGACTTGCCGGTATTCTTCCAGATAGGCGGCTAAGATTTCATCCGCGCCCTTGGAGAACTCCCGGAAGGCGTCCAGGATAATCGGGCTTAATTCGCTCTCGTAGATAGCGATAGAGCGGCAGGAGGCGGCCCCGTGGTTGATTTTGTGGCTACACAGCCACTTGCTGACGTTTGTGCCCTTGTAACGAACATCTTTGCAATAGTAGGGCGCTCCATCCTCAGTGCAGTACAGCTTCCCGGTGTAGATATTCTTATGGGTGGAGCAGTTGCGCCGCCCCTTCACGTCAATGCTCCGCCGCTGAAATACCTCGTTGGCAGCTTGCCAAAGTTCCTCGCTGACCAGGGCCGGAACGGTGGTGCCGTCCTCGTCCTTGTACATGACCCAATCTTCTTCGGGAAGGAACTTTTGACGCTTGTTGAAAATATCAACGACCTTTACCTTGCCGCCAACGAAGTATCCCTTGTATTTGGGATTGGTGATGATATTGGACATGGTGGTGTGGGACAGGCGGTTGCCGTTATTGTTTCTGTAACCCTCCTGGAAGATAATTTCCTCAATCTCTTTCATGGAATATTGATTGGTGGCGTAGAGTTCAAAAATCCGGCGTACCATGGGGGCGGTCTTTTCGTCAATCTCTAATTTGCAGTTTACTTTTTTATATCCCCACATCCGGCACCCCAGGACATGCCCCTTCTGGATGCTTTTTTGGTGTCCGCGCTTGACACGCTTGCTGATTTTCCGGCTCTCGTTCTCCGCGTCCACTAGCTTCTGCTGGATTTGAATGTCACAGTCGGTATCATAGGTGTTCAGATCGTCATAAAGAAAGATAACCGGAATGCCCTTGTCCTTGAGGTACTGGATATTTTGAAGCCCCTCCATGGTGTTGCGGCCAAACCGGGAGATTTCACCCGTTACCAGCAAGTCATATTCACCCGCAGCACCAGCGGCCAGCAGATTTAGAAAGTCTTTCCGCTTCTTTGTGGTCAGACCGCTTTTGCCGTCATCAACGAATGCCTTTACAAAGGTCCAGTTTTTGTGCCTCTCGATATAGTCCCGGAAATCGTCGGTCATGTTGTGGAGGGATGCCGCCTGAGTTTCCTTCTCCGTACTGACACGGGAGTATGTGGAGCAGCGGAGGGGGAGGTCTGAAATATCGCTATGTTCCAACAAGTCTCGCAATTCATAAATAGTCATTTCGATTGCCTCCTTTTGGGAAGTAATATCATGTTTTATTAACAATATTATAATATAAGTTCCTATAAATGTAAAGGGCAACGGGCTGGAAAAATTATGATTTCCAGCCCGTTCTGCTCGCCCGTATATGCTTCTAGGTCAAATTCATTCCATATTTTTGTATCATACTAATTTCCATTTTTCTATATGTTTCTTCTGTAATCAGCTCATTTTTTAACGCATACCGGTTGAGCTGAAGCAAGTATGCCAACATGACTCCTTGCTCCATGCGTTTGTGCCCCTCTGGTGGGGATTGAGCCAATTTATTCGCACCTCTCCTTCCGCTGAGTTGTTTCTAGGATTTCCCTGGTCAGGTTTTCTATTCTTCACAGAACCAAAATGCTTGAAAAATAGTTCCGTCATGCAATAGAAAACGCCCATGAGTTTCCTTCGGGATTAGATCGGCAGCGTCAGTGCTGTCTAAGATGATTTGGGAGAGAACATTGTCGGCAGCACCACAAGCGCGGCCTACAATATTATTCTTGATTTGACCTGGAAGCACATTTGCATCCGGGCGCTGGGTGGCGAGGATTAGGTGTATACCGAAGGCCCGGCCCAGTCGGGCGATGGTGGAAAGATAGCTGATGATTTTGTCCACCCGTTCTTTCCCCTCTTTGTTCATTCCAGTTTTGTCAAGCAGCTCCGCAACCTCGTCACAGGCAAACACAGCGCGTTGGAGATGTCCATTTTTCTTCTCATTATATTCATCAATGTTTTTGCATTCAGCATCTAGGAGCATTTGTTTGCGGACATTGATGGTTTCAACAAGGTAGGAAAGATTTTCCAAAAGAGAGTTCTCATCCGTAACAAGGCAACTGTGCTCTCTCCAAAGAGTTGAAGAATAGTCAACGCCTCCTTTGAAATCCGCAATGCAAACTACGGCGCCTTTCATAATGGCCTGATAGAGCAGGCACCGAAGCAGGACAGACTTTCCGCTCCCTGTGGCACCGCCGATTAGGATGTGACTGATTTCGGCCAAATTCAGTGTGACAGGCCCGGCCAGCCCCATACCAGCTACAAGTTCAAAATTCTTGTCAGATAGGTAATCATCTTTCCAGGGGAGATAGGTCGGAAGTCCGCCATCGGCAGGCACGGTATAGAGCAGGAGACGACTATTGTCAGACCCATTTCGATACTGTGCGATATACAGATTGAGCGCGGCTTCTATATCGGCTTGTTTTTCTTCCCACTCGGACCGAGGAATACCGTTCACGTCAAACTCCAGAATGGTCAGCGTCGGGTTGTCCGGGGCCGGGTAGCGGCGAAGCAGATACGGGGCTTCTCCGGCGTGGTTGACGAGGCCCGCACGCAGAAGACCATTGTGGACAGCCATAGCGCCGCGAGGTGTTCCAACCCAAATGAGCAGGGCCAGCAGGCCGGAGATGAGCAGCACCGGCAAGGTCGTTTGGTAAATACCCTGCACCGTGAATGCCAGAGGGCCGGTCACATTTCCGAGGGATACAAGCCAGATGAATGCTGCGGCAAGAAGATAGCCCGTTATAATATAGCGTTTACGGGGATTGGACTTAATTTCTTCCACCCCAGAGCTGAGGCGGAGGAAGAGACGACGGCGGAGTGTTTCACCGCTCACGCTGTCACGGTTGATTTGGTTCATATTATGGACCTCCTTCTATACAGCGGCACATGGCCGGGGCCGGGGATAGCCCAGCCGGAGTGTAATAGTGGGATAGTTTGTAATGAAACGACATTACGCAGGACACGTGCTGAAACGACTGGGGCTCAAGGGATAGCGGGGGGCATGTAATTGTAATGGGGTGGGGGGTAATACTAGCCCCCACCCCATGGATGGGTTCAGAGCAGGGACAGCGGAGAAGAGGTGGCGAAGATAGCTTCAGCCTCCAACGCCTGATACGTGGTATAGTCAGACATAGGTACGGTGTAACGCTTATACTCTGTTCCAGCCTTGTAGGTATAGGTAATGTCCGTGATACGGCGGTACATTTGCTGGCGACTGTCATAGTCCCAGTTGCCCAAGGGAACCATGAGTTGATACAGACGCTCTGGGGGATAGACAGATGTAATATAGACTTCGTTCCATAGCGTCCAAATATTGGAATATCTCGCGTGAATCTGAGCTTTATATTTGTCCGTCAACGTTAGAAATGTTGAAAAAGGGAACTGTCCCTTATACTCATCCATAAACAAGATTGGTTGCCCCGCATAGTGGTCCAATCCGCCTATCGCATAATCGGTGACGATACATACATTATCATCCCCATGTTTGTCACACAACTGAGTATAGATGTATGATTTTCCAGTTCCGCTTTCGCCAACAATCAAATGGACCTTGACCTCACGAACTGACGGGGTATTCACGAGGCACCTGCGAAAATATGCTTTTCGGATTTCCTTTTCATACCTGTAGTAAGCAAAGTTTTCGTCAAGGATTTCACTCGGAGTTTTTCCATCCTGTATCAGTTCTTCGATGCGTTCCAAATCCGAGCGCTTGCCTTGCGCACCACGGATACGCCCAGCTGTGACGACGCATTTGACAATTTCACCCTTTTCGTCGTAGGGGTGCCGCTTATAGATATAGTCCTCTGCTTTCTTTTTGCTGCCCTTTGTAGGTTCTAAGTGTGCGCCGATGGCATAGGTCTTTTTAACCATGGAAAACCGCATGGCAACAGCATCCTCCAGAACCATGTGCACATGATGCAATCCTTCCGCGCTGATACAGTATGCCCATGCGCCTGTCCGGGTCGTGCTATCTTGAATCCACTCGTCTCTCAGTTGCTCACATACCTCTTGTGGGGACCCAGGATATCCGTGGTCTGCGGGGTTGTTGAGTGTGGCAAACCAGGACAGTGTAACGTCTTGCGACATACGGTTATCCTCCTAACGTGTCGATGGTACCACCGCTCCAGGTGGTGGAGGCTGCCCTTATGGGGCCTCCTCCACCACCCCTGAGCGGCCTGCAATGTCACGGAGAGTTACCGCCCGTTGCCAGAAGGCCCCTGTTTGGGCGCGGGCGCAAAATCTACCAAATGACCACCGGCGTCATAATCAATGACATACTCAGCGCCTACGACCAGGGTGTCGTAAGGATACTCCACGGCATCCAGCGTAGCCGTCTGGGCAGCCTGCCCCTCCACGCCGCGTACAGAAGTCAGGTAGTGAATAATGTTGATATTATAAGAGCGTCCAGTTCTGGCGGATGTCCCTTCCCGATGTATCTTTCCTGCGAGCTTAATTTTCATATAATATATACCTTCCTTTGTTGATTATTTAGAGTGCCGGCCTCCATGCCCATATTGTCTCACACTTGGGGCGGTTTTTGGCGCCAGCTTTGGCAGATTTCTGTCAACTGCTAAAAAGGTACGGCCACCCCATAACATGAGGTGGCCGCATGATTTTTAATTATCCGGTAGCAATTCTGAAATAGGAATCCGAAGAACTTTAGCAATAGCAGACAGTTCATCAAGTGTGACTGGGCGTGACCCTGACTCAATCCGGGCAAGCGTGCTGGTCGACATGTGGACTAGGTCGGCAAGGGTAGCTTGGGTTAACTGGTTGCGGTGGCGGTAGATGACAATTTTTTCTGAGGTACTGAGTTGCATAGACCGGTCCTTTCATTCATAAAAAAGGACCAACGGCAGCGCCTGCGCCGGTCAGGTGGGAGGTGCAGTATTGTTGCTTCATAAAAGTAATAAATCTCCGCGTTCGTGGCGCTGCACCAACTCCATTATATTTCATTTTTATATTTAAAAGAGAAAACGCTATAGCTTAATTAGCTATAGCGTAAGTAATATAAATATCTCGCTTTATATCTTCAATACTTCCTTACATTTTTATTATACAGCAAAAAGTACATATCGTCAAATTTGCTATAGAGGTACGGTTGACCAAGCACCTAAGCACCTAGACACTCCCAATCAGTAGCACCCCCGGCCCCGGCCCGTCAAGACCTGCAAAAAATCCGATCTGGTTTCCGTAAGAGCCAGACCGGATTTTTTGCGCAAGTGGCCTGCGGCCAGTCTTGACGGGCCAGACCGGGGGCGCGTGAAGGTGGTCAAGCGAAGCGCGAGGCGCTCCGCTTCGCACACTATTCATGATGGGAACTGAGACAATGAAACAGACCACCAAAATGAGCCGGGCCGTCAGCCAGTTGGAACACATCTATAACAGTCTCAATACAGACTTCTTCGCTGGGGAGCTACCCACGCCAATTATCACCGTCCAGAGCAAACCAGGAACCTACGGCCACTGTACCACATCAAAGGTTTGGCAGCGCAAGGACGGCGGGGCTTATGAGCTGAATATTGCAGCCGAGGTTCTGAATTACCCATTAGAAGAAATAATAGACACTTTACTACATGAAAGTACCCATATTTTCTGTCGGGAGCACGGAATTAAGGAAGTGAGCCGGGGCGGAAAGTATCACAACAGAAAATTCAAGGAAATTGCTGAGGCCCACGGCCTAACCTGCGTTCCCTGTGGGCAATATGGATGGAATACCACGCCAGGCGATAACCTGGTGGAATACGCTTTGAAAAAGGGATGGAACGAAATTCAGATCGGGCGGTCCAGTCTCCCGCCCTTCATCCATACAGGGGCCGGAGGAACCGCCCAGACGAGCGCCACCACTACACCGGGCGGCAAGCGGCCCAGCAGCACCCGCAAGTTGATTTGCCCACGGTGCGGTCAAAGTGTCCGTGCCACCCGCAAAGTTAACATTCTGTGTGGAGACTGTATGGAGCCCATGGTCGAAGTATAAAAAGTGAAAGTGCATTTTCAAGATGAGCATTCGCCCATTTTGAAGGTGCACTTTCAAATGATAATCAAAAATCTTCTGGAAAAACTTCTTGGGAGTAGTTGAAATCCCAACGGGAAGCGGTTAAAATAAGGGCGGAAACATAATTGCGGGCAGGCCGCAGGGTGCGCCAACACCCCACGGCCCTATGCGAGTGAGTACAGCACTCAGCACAGCAACATACGTTGCACCACGGGGTTATTATATCCATTTCACTATGTTTTTGCAAGGTGAAAGGGAAAAATCGCCTTGTGCTACGCATTGAGTAATCAAGGCGGTGTTGAGTACATAACTCGACGCCGCCTTTATGTTTCCAGCGGGCACCCCAGGGCGGGGAGCAATCCCCGCCCACCGGGGCCGTTCGCTGGGGGCAAAACAAAGAAGGAGGAGAACGAGATGAAGAAAAAACTGCTTGCCCTTCTATCCGCACTGGCTTTGTGCGTCGGATTGATGGTCCCGGCTTCTGCCGCTGGTCAGACCTTTACCGACGTACCCTCCACCTACTGGGCGCACGACGCAATCCAGTACGTGACGGACGAAGGTTTGTTCCAGGGCACCAGCGCCACCACCTTTGAGCCGGGCACCACCATGACACGTGCCATGCTGATCCAGGTACTATTCCGCTATGCAGGGTCCCCCCAACTGCCGGACACCTGGGTATTCCCCTACCGGGATGTGCCGGATGACGCCTACTACTGGGACGCCGCGTTCTGGGGGCGGCACCGCAATATTTTTGCGGACGAGTTTGTGGAAAACTGTGACGCCCTCCGCCCCAACGAGGCGGTGACCCGGGGCGAGTTCGCCACCATGCTCTGGAAATTCGCTCGGGAGGTACTGGGAAGTGAGTCGGTCGCCGTGGGCACGGTGGAGAGCGGTCCCTTCACCGACATGGACGATGGCGACCCCGGCGTCACGATGGATGTGCAGCGAAGCATGCTGGGGTTGGCCTATCCCAATGGAATTTTGTCCGGCACCTCCGCCACAACAATGTCCCCGAACGCGCCCGTGACCCGTGCTCAAGTGGCCACCATGCTGATGCGGTATGACCAGACGTTCAATGACGATTCCCAGTCCGGCAATCCCGGCGGTGGAACGAGCCAACCTGATAAGCCTGAAGCTGAGTATACGCTGTCCCTGGGTATTATGAAGTCTTCCCTGGAAGTCGGTGCTTCCACTATAGTGGAAATCAGTACCATTCCCTTCTCCGCCAAGGATAACCTGACCTTTACCTTTATGTCCTCTGATACCTCGGTGGCAACCATTAAGACAACAGCCAGTAACAAGGTTGGCTGCACAGTTAAGGCAGTTGGTCCTGGTAACGCTACCATTACGGTCACTGACTCCAACGGCATCACTGCTGAGGCAAAGGTTACTGTTACAGGCTCTTCTACTGTTGACCCCACCCCCAGCGGCGATGAATACGCTGATGTGAAGGATGAAATCATTAAGCTGACCAACGACGTGCGGGCCGAGAACGGTGTTGCCGCTTTGACGAAGAGCGACCTGCTGATG
>OFMF01000752.1_pt1 | contig 29918 bp, 29 predicted proteins | sample 1541771 | NCBI WGS metagenome assembly OFMF01 (sample SAMN04209235, study PRJEB22552) | human gut metagenome | biome: gut; material: feces | host: Homo sapiens | place: USA: Oklahoma
TGAATTTGACTATGAATAATACGGTGTTTAAACATAACGAGAGTTAATTTTTTGGAAAGTTAACATTAAACTATCTGAAGAGCAGGAATTAATTTTCAACTGCTCTGCTCAAGCTTTGTTTCCAGTGAATTTAACAGTCCAGCATAAAACACTGATGTGGATGGAGATGTTGTTGATTTTATAATTTACCTATACTTATATATAAAAGTGCAAAAATTGCATCTTATATTGACAATAGTGTAATTTTTGCACTATCATATATATGGAGGTGCAACTATGGGCGAATTAAAGGATTTGAGAAAAGAGAAAAAAATGACACAGCAGGAAGTTGCGGATTTGGCGGGGATTTCACTTCGTTCTTATAAAACATATGAAAATGATGAAACAAAGAGCGATTCTATCAAATATAAATATCTTATGGAGCAGCTAACAAAAGTCAATTTTATTGATGAAGAACATGGTCTGTTAGATGTAGATGATATTAAGAGAAAGTGCACCAAAGTTCTGGAACAGTACGATGTAAATTTCTGCTATTTGTTTGGCTCCTATGCGAAAGGTAAGGAAACACCTACAAGTGACGTGGATCTGCTTATTTCTGCAAATATAAAAGGATTAAAATTTTATGGTTTGGTGGAAGAATTGCGAACAGTTCTTCATAAGAAAGTGGATGTTCTGGATATGAACCAATTGAAAGAAAATTTGGAATTAACAGAAGAGATCTTAAAAGACGGAGTAAAAATTTATGGATAATATAAAAAATAACATATATTATATCCAAAAGATAAGAAAAGATTTAGAATTTATTGTAGAACATATGCGGGATGTGAGCATGGAAGAATTGAATGTAAATGAAGTGTTACTGGATTCAATGCTTTTTCGCATGATTCAGATTTCAGAAAATGCAAAAAGGCTGACAGATGAATATAAGCTGTCTCACAGTCATATTCCGTGGAGTGCACTAAGCGGTATGAGAAATCGTATTGTTCATGATTACGGAAATGTGGATTTAAATATTGTATATGAAACCTTGAAAAATGATATGCTGGAATTGTTGACACTTTTGGAAGGTTAAAAAGATAAAAATTACAGGACTGATGTGATGATCAGTCCTGTAATTTTTAGACGGGAACCCCCTGCCTTCGAACAGGAGAAAATTTCCTGGCGGTACCGATCAGACTGCACTTGCGGAAGCGAGCAGTTAATGATTCCATGAGGATTACCTTTTTCTGGCGTGCTTTATTCTAAAATACAGCAGGAATGTGTATTACGGTCATGGATAAAAACAAAACTTTCTGCATGGCTCTCCGGTTTCTTGGACAGACTAAGAAAATATGATGACAAAAATTTACCAAGAGATCGGAGGAATTGGATGAGGCAGTCAATCTGGGAAAAGGATGTGGAATTTCCCTCTTTTCCGAAGCTTGAGGGAGATATAAAGACGGATGTGCTGGTTATTGGCGGCGGTCTGTGCGGAGTACTTTGCGCCTGGTTCCTGAAGCAGGCAGGAGTGGATTATGTGCTTGTGGAAGGAGATGCTGTGGGGAGAGGGGTTACCTGTAATACAACGGCAAAGATTACCTCTCAGCACGGGCTGATTTATGAAAAGCTGCTGCGTACACAGGGGAAAGAGAAGACGCTTCAGTATCTGGACGCCAACCAGTGGGCTCTGGGCAAATACAGGGAGCTGGCAGAGGAAACAGAGTGTGATTTTGAGGAAAAGGATGCCTTTGTTTATACTCTGACAGACTGGCGGAAAATAGAGCGGGAGGTGCAGGCTTTGGAGACTCTTGGTTTTTCGGCGGAGTTTGTGCAGGAGGTAAATCTGCCTTTTGACACTGAAGGAGCGGTGAAATTTCCACGCCAGGCACAGTTTCAGCCCAGGAAATTTCTGGCTCATATTTCCAGAGACCTGAATATTTATGAGCATACCTTTATCCGGGAGCTTGCGCCGGGATGCGCCCGATATGACGGGGGAACAATCACGGCCAGACGGATGATTGCAGCAACACATTTTCCTTTTCTGAATAAGCACGGCGCATATTTTTTGAAATTATATCAGCATCGTTCCTATGTTATGGCACTGAAAAATGTTTCAGATGTAAGGGGAATGTATGTGGATGAGGCGCAGAAGGGCATGTCCTTCCGCAATTACAAAGATTATCTTCTGGTAGGTGGGGGAAGCCACAGAACTGGAAGAAAAGGGGGAGGCTGGGAAGAGCTTCAGGAGTTTGTGCAGGAGTATTATGGTATTGGTAAGGCGGACTATTACTGGGCGACCCAGGACTGTATGAGTCTGGACGGCATCCCTTATATTGGAGAATACTCCCGGAACACACCGGGGCTGTATGTGGCATCCGGTTTTGGAAAATGGGGAATGACTACCTCCATGGCAGCAGCGCATATTCTGACAGAGATGATCTGCGGCCGGGAAACAGGGTGGGAGGCAGTTTTTGATCCATTGCGAAGTATATGGAAACCGCAGCTGTTTGTAAATACACTGGAAGCTCTGGCAGGGCTTCTCACTCCTACTATGAAGCGCTGTCCCCATATGGGCTGCGCGCTGAAGTGGAATCCTCAGGAGCACACATGGGACTGTTCCTGCCACGGCTCCCGGTTTGAAGAGGATGGAAAGCTGATCAACAATCCGGCTGCCGGAGATGCAAATGTGGCGAAATAGACTGGTTTTGTACAATCGCTTTTCAGAGGGATTTACCAATTATCTAAAAAGCAGGGAAAGATAAAGGGCCCCCTTATGTGAAAATATTCTCCCTTGCATTTATCGGACTTGCAGTTTATAGTGAAATTATAACTGACAGTCAGGTTTCGCAGCGGAAAAGGGGAGGAATGTCTATGCTCACATTATTAAATTCCGAAAGTCTGTGGATCGGAACAGACATGAAATTATTTAACAAAATCCGTGAACAGCTGGAACAGGCCGGGATCACCTACAAACATAAGGTAAAAAACCGGATGGGCCAGTGGGCCGGGGTGGGTACAGTGCGCGGAAGAACAGGAAGCGCAGGTATGCCTGCAGATGAGATATATGAATATGAAATTCTGGTTCACAAAAATGAACTGGAACAGGCAAAGAAAATTACAGGGCTGATGTGATCATCAGCTCTTTCTTTGTAAATAAAAATTTGATGAAATAGGTAAGTCCTGTTTTTCGTCTAATGTATATAAGAAAACAGAGAGGAGAGCTGTGATGAAAATGGAAGAACTGGTAAAAAGGGCTAAAAGAGGGGATCCATCTGCTTTTGCGGAGCTGATCAGGCTGTGTACACAGAGCATGTACCGAGTGGCCTGGGCGTATCTGGGCAATGATGAGGATGTTGCGGATGCCATTTCGGAAACTGTTCTGATGTGTTACGAAAAAATTGAAACCCTGAAAAAAGACGCTTATTTTAAAACCTGGATGATACGGATCCTGATTAACCAGTGTAAGGATATTTTAAAACACAGAAGCAGGATACAGTCAAAGGCAGAAATGCAGGAATCTGCTTTTGAGGACAGCGGGTACATAGACTGTGAATGGAAAGAGGTTCTTTCCTGCCTGGATGAAAAATACCGGATCATTCTTCTTTTGTATTACACAAGAGAAATGGATACAAGAGAAATCGCGGAGCTTCTGGATATCAGCCGCAATACGGTGACTACCAGGCTGTCCAGAGGCAGGGAACTGCTGAAACGGGAGCTGGAAGGAGGAAAAATCTATGGATGACAAATTATTTGAAATTTTTTCGGGAAAAACAGAGGTGCCGGAGATCGTTACAGACAGGATAGAGGCAGCCCTTAATAAAATTCAGGAACAGCAGCCGGATTTCGGAAGAGATAAAATTGCTTCCTTCTCTCCCCAGGGCAGAAGCCGTAAACGCAGACGTGTCCTGATCTTATCCTTTGCCGCTATCCTGATTTTGGGCGTGTCTGTTTTTGCAGCAGAAAAATATCTGGGGATCACAGATTTCTGGAAGCTGAGAGGACAGGAGCTGCCGGAAAATGTGCAAAGTGATATTAACAAGGAAGTTACTTATAAGGAAACAGGAGATTCTATGATTAATTTTTCAGTGAAAGAGGTTCTGGTTCAGGGAAACAGTATTCATGTTTCTGCACGGGCAGAGGCGTTGGAACCGGGAAAATACCTTCTGATTCCACAAGATGCTATGGAAGAAGACTCTACATATTATATTGGTAAGGAAGGGGACATGACGATTGGTCAGTATTTAGAGAAGCATAATCTGGAGCCTGTCAGAATTGGGTTTAGTGTAAAGCATGGAGGAGAGAATACAATTTTTACAAATTCTATGGATTTCGTTCTTACAGAGGATGACTGCATGGAAATCTATGTTTCTGCAGAAAGAGAATCCACAGAAAGTGAATTTCCCGAGGAGATCATCTGCATGGGAACTGCGTACCTGGAAGACGCCAAAAGCGCAGCAGATGTAATGAAAACAGAGCTTCATGTAACTCTTCCGGAAGAATCAGCACAGGAAACAGATGCTTCTGAAACTCTTCAGATGTATCAGGAATGAGAATAGGGAAGTCTTTTCTTTTTTACAAAGATTTTACGCAGGCAGGATTTTGGTTTTAACTTTTCCTGCCTATAATGACACTTGTCAATGAGAAATACAAAACATTATTTATAAAAAAGAGGAGACTTATCATGAAGAAAAAAATCGTAGGAATTTTAGCAGCAGCAGTAATCGGAACAACAGCATTTGCAACTGTAGCAAGTGCGGCAAGCGGAACGATCAATGTAATTTCCCGTGAGGATGGTTCCGGAACAAGAGGCGCTTTTATTGAGCTGTTCGGCATCCAGGAAGAAAAAGACGGCGAAAAGGTTGATATGACAACAGTAGATGCCAGCATCACAAACAGCACTTCCGTTATGATGACAACGGTAGCAGGCGACGAGAATGCAATCGGATATATTTCTCTTGGTTCTCTTAATGATACTGTAAAGGCTGTAAAAATTGACGGAGCTGAGGCAACTGCGGAGAACGTTGCAAGCGATACATATAAAGTTTCCCGTCCGTTTAACATTGTAACAGGCGAGAAAGTAAGCGAGGCAGCACAGGATTTTGTGAACTATATTATGAGCGAAGAAGGTCAGCAGATCGTTGAGGACAACGGTTATATCAAAGCTGATGCAGAAGCAAAACCTTATGAGGCAGCAGATGTGGAAGGTAAGGTTGTTGTAGCCGGTTCCTCCTCCATTTCTCCTGTAATGGAAAAACTGAAAGAGGCTTATGAAGCAGTGAACAAAAACGTTACAGTAGAGGTTCAGCAGAGCGATTCCACAACAGGAGTTACATCTGCAGCAGAAGGCATCTGTGATATCGGAATGGCTTCCCGTGAACTGAAAGATGAGGAAACAGAGATGAATCTTACAGCTACTGTAATTGCAAAAGACGGTATTGCGGTAGTAGTAAATAATGAAAATGAGGTTGAGGATCTGACAAGCGATCAGGTAAAAGCAATCTTCACAGGCGAGACAACAGAATGGGAAGATCTGGCAGAGTAATAAAACCTGCATAACATGACAGAACGCAGAGGAGCCCGGAAATCCGGGCTTCCGTTCTGCAATCAGGAAGTTAGAGAGGAAGAAATCATTTTATGAATAAAATCAAAGAACGGGGAATGAAAATTGTATTTATGGTTGCTGCCTGCGCTTCTGTACTGGCAGTATTCCTGATCTGTCTGTTTCTTTTTGCCAGCGGAATCCCGGCAATCGGAAAAATAGGTCCTCTGGAATTTCTTTTTGGAACAGAATGGCGGCCCTCCAATGATATGTATGGAATTTTTCCAATGATCGTGGCAAGCATTTATGTAACAGGAGGAGCAATTCTGGTAGGAGTTCCTGTGGCCCTGCTTACATCTGTATTTATGGCCCGCTACTGTCCGAAAAAGATTTACAGACCATTAAAATCAGGCATTGAACTGATGGCAGGAGTTCCTTCTATTGTATATGGATTTTTCGGTCTGGTGGTCATGGTTCCATTTATCCGAAATACATTTGGAGGCACAGGAACAAGCTGGCTGGCAGCGTCCCTGCTTCTTGGGATCATGATTCTTCCTACCATTATCGGACCTACAGAATCGGCGCTCCGCAGTGTTCCGGAAAGCTATTACGAAGGCTCTCTGGCTCTTGGAGCTACAAAGGAACGCAGTATTTTCCGCGTAATGCTTCCGGCGGCAAAATCCGGTATTCTTGCAGCTGTGGTTCTTGGAATCGGACGTGCCATTGGCGAGACCATGGCGGTTATCATGGTAGCAGGAAACCAGGCGAGAATGCCCCAGGGAATTCTTAAGGGACTGCGTACTATGACTGCAAATATTGTTACTGAAATGGGATATGCGACAGGTATGCACAGAGAGGCGCTTATCGCTACAGGTGTGGTGTTGTTTGTCTTTATCCTGATCATTAACTTAAGTCTTTCATTACTGAACAGGAGGGCGGAAAATGCAAACTAATGCTGCGGCTTTGAATTCACAGGTCAATTCAAAAAAGAGAAACAGCTCTTCCCTTACAGATCAGCTTCGTTCCTACCTGCGCCATCCGGGCTCCGGTATTCTTGCTCTTCTGACAGGACTGGCTGCAGTACTGACCTTTGCGGTACTGATCTTTCTGGTAGGGTATATTCTGATAAAAGGTATTCCTTATCTGACACCTGAGCTTTTCAGCTTTGAGTATAATTCTGAGAATGTATCTCTGATGCCTTCTCTTATCAATACCTTTATTATGACTGTTCTGACACTTGTAATTGCGGCTCCCATAGGCATTTTTGCCGCTATCTATCTGGTGGAATATGCTCAGAAGGGCAACCGTCTGGTAAAGGTGATCCGTATTACAGCAGAGACACTTTCCGGTATTCCTTCTATTGTATTCGGACTTTTCGGTATGCTGTTTTTTGTGACGGCGCTTCAGTGGGGAATGTCTCTTATGGCAGGTATTTGTACCCTGGTGATCATGGTTCTTCCCCTTATTATGAGAACTTCTGAGGAGGCTTTGAAGGCAGTTCCGGATTCTTACAGAGAGGCCAGCTTCGGACTGGGAGCAGGAAAGCTGCGCACGATTTTTACCATTGTGCTTCCTTCAGCGGTTCCGGGGATTCTGGCAGGAATTATTCTTGCAATCGGACGTATTATCGGTGAAACAGCAGCCCTTCTTTATACTTCAGGTACAGTTGCCCAGGTTCCCGATCTGATGGGATCCGGACGTACACTGGCTCTTCACATGTATGTGCTTTCCAGTGAAGGTCTCCACATGAATCAGGCATCTGCCACAGCGGTTGTAATTCTTGTTTTTGTACTGGTTATTAACTGGCTGTCAGGAAAAGCAGCAAAACGAATTGCGAAAGGATAAGGATACATGAGTAATAATACAAAGCTTTCTATTGAAAATATGAATCTTCATTACGGCAGTTTCCATGCCTTAAAAGACATTAATATGCATATTCCGGAAAAGGAGATCACTGCTTTTATCGGGCCCAGCGGATGCGGAAAATCAACTCTTCTTAAATCCCTGAACAGAATGAATGACCTTGTTGAGGGCTGTGTGATCACAGGAAAGGTGGAGCTTGACGGAGAAGATATTTACGGGGATATGGACGTGAATCTTCTGAGAAAAAGAGTGGGAATGGTGTTTCAGAAGCCCAATCCATTTCCAATGAGTATCTATGACAACATTGCCTACGGCCCCAGAACCCACGGCATCCGTTCCAAGGCAAAACTTGACGATATTGTGGAAAAATCTCTTCGGGATGCTGCAATCTGGGATGAGGTAAAGGACCGGTTAAAAAAGAGCGCTCTGGGAATGTCCGGAGGCCAGCAGCAGAGGCTCTGTATTGCAAGGGCTCTGGCAGTGCAGCCGGAGGTTCTTCTTATGGATGAGCCGACCTCTGCCCTTGACCCTATTTCCACCTCAAAGATCGAGGAGCTTGCAATGGAGCTGAAAAAGGACTACACCATTGTTATGGTAACTCATAATATGCAGCAGGCAACACGTATTTCTGACAAAACCGCTTTCTTCCTTCTGGGAGAAGTGATAGAATTTAATGATACAGATACTTTATTCTCCATGCCTGCGGATAAAAGAACGGAAGATTATATTACAGGGAGGTTTGGCTGATATGGCAACACGTTTTGAAAGACAGCTGGAAGAGCTTCATGTACAGATCATTACCATGGGAAGTCTCTGCGAAAAGGTAATTGCTCTTTCTGCAAAGGCAATCCAGGGCGAGGACTGCGCCGGAGAGGTTTTTGAAACAGATAGAGAAATCGACGGACTGGAGCGGGAGATCGAGGCCATCTGTATGCGGCTTCTTCTTCATCAGCAGCCGGTGGCAAGAGATCTTCGTGAGATTTCCGCGGCTCTGAAAATGATCTCTGATATGGAACGCATCGGAGACCAGGCGGCAGATATCGCAGACCTTTCCAAGTTTATTGACCGAAGCGTTGTGGAGATTCCGGATGAAATTGCCAGAATGGCGGAAAAAACCGTTCATATGGTAACAGAAAGCATTGACGCGTTTGTGAAAGCGGATCTGGCGCTTTGTCGTAAGGTTATTGATGATGACGATCTTGTAGACGAGCTGTTTAATCAGACAAAAAACAAGCTGGCTGATCTGATCTACAAAAATATGGATGCCAAAGCAGGGCTGGATCTTCTGATGACTGCAAAGTACATGGAGAGGATCGGAGACCATGCGGTGAACATTGCAGAATGGGTGGAGTATTCTATTACAGGCATTCACAGAAACAATGAGCACCAAATGGGAGGAAATAAGAATTGACAAAAAAGATTTTTAAGTCTACAGTTCTTGCTTCAGCAGCAGTTCTGATACTGGGGGTTGCCTTTGTTATGGGAATTCTTTATCAGTATTTCGGAAAGCAGCTGAACAGTGAGCTGGAAAAGGAAGCCAGATATCTGGCTTACGGAGTAGAGCAGCAGGGGCAGGAGTATCTGGAGCAGATCAAATACGGTGATTCCAGAATTACTTATATAGATGAGAATGGAAATGTCCTGTATGACAATACAGCAGATGAAAACAAAATGGAGAACCATAAGAATCGTGAAGAGTTTCAGGAGGCGCTGAGCAAGGGGAAAGGCGAGGCGGTACGTATGTCCGACACGCTTTCAGAAAAGACAGTCTACTCTGCAATAAGACTTTCCGATAATTCTGTTCTTCGTGTATCCAGTACACAGTATTCTGTATTTGCTCTGATTCTGCAGCTTGTACAGCCGGTACTCTGTATTATTTTTGTAATGCTGATCATAGCAGGAGTGATCGCGTCAAAGGTTGCTTCAAAGATCGTGGAACCCATCAATGAACTGGATCTGGAAAAGCCCGGAGAAAATGAAATTTATGAAGAGGTGGCTCCTCTTCTGGGAAAAATAAACCGGCAGAACCGCCAGATACAGAAACAGCTGGAGGAAGCAAGGAGAAATCAGGAGGAGTTTTCTATTATTACAGAAAACATGCAGGAAGGTCTTCTGGTGATCGATCCTTATACTATGATACTTTCCGGTAATTCAAGCGCCTGGAGGATTTTTCAGGTAAATGAACCCGGCATAGGCCAAAGCGTATACTCTCTTGACAGAGATGAGGATTTCAGAAAGGTGATAGAACATGTTCTGGAGGGAAAACACGGAAACGCTCTTCTTCGTCTGGATAATGAATTTGTGCAGCTGATCGCAAATCCGGTTACAAGAGACGGAAAAATCGTAGGCGCAGTGCTGCTTCTGATGAATGAAACAGAAAAAATCCAGCGGGAAAACCTCAGAAGGGAGTTTTCTGCCAATGTTTCTCATGAGCTGAAAACACCTCTGACCTCTATTTCAGGTTTTGCCGAGATTATTCAGGACGGCTTTGTGAAGGAAGAGGATGTGAAAAAGTTTGCAGGCAGGATTTACCGGGAGGCTCAGAGGCTGATTCAGCTTGTGGAGGACACCATTAAGATTTCTCAGCTTGACGAAGGAGAAAATCCTTATGAGTGGGAAAATGTGGATATCTATTCCGTTGCCCGGAATGTATGTGGAAACCTGAAAGAAATCGCGCAGAAAAAGAACGTACATCTTTACATTGACGGAGAAAGACTGATCTGCCGCACTGTGCGTCCGATTTTTGAGGAGATTCTTTATAATCTCTGCGATAATGGAATCAAGTACAATAAGGACAATGGCACAGTGACCATTCATCTGAAAGATATTGGCAATGCCATTCAGATTTCTGTGGAGGATAATGGAATCGGAATCCCGAGAGAGGACAGAAACCGGGTGTTTGAGAGGTTCTACCGGGTGGATAAAAGCCATTCCAAGGAGATCGGAGGAACCGGCCTGGGACTTTCTATTGTAAAGCACGGAGTTGCCTTCCTGGGAGGAACACTGAAGCTGACAAGCGAAGTGGATTCAGGAACTGAGATTACAGTGACCCTGCCGAAACAGGCATAATCATACCCTGCAGGACAGGATGGATTTCCGGGAAAAGGAATTTTGAGGAGGACTGCAGCGAAAGTAAAAAGAGTACGGACATCATACCAGATGATATCCGTACTCTTTTTGTGGTGCGCCTGGCGGCGCACGTTTCTAACGGGTGAAAGTCCCGAATCCGCCCGGTAGCGGGAAGGATATAGCCGAAGGCAAGGGTGTCCATCGTGAGGTGGAATCTGAAGGAAGCCGGATGTGGGGAACCAACTAACCTACGGGCAAACCTCCGGTCTGACGGAAAGAAATCGTATATAAGGCTGTACATGAGGGTAAGTCTGCCACACAAGATGAAGCCCGATAGCTACACGGAATCATGTGCAGTAAATGCGGCAGATGGATGGAGGGAAAGAAACGTGTGGTACCCAGGGAGGTCTGTACGGAACGCTCTGAAAAGAGTAACCGTTACCGGAAGGTAACGCTGAACGTACAGAAGTCAGCAGAGGCCACAGTGTGCGACTTGAAAGTCGTTACTTTAATTGCAGAAATGCTGCTACTTCTTTCTCGTAGTATCCCTATCGGTAAATGCCTAATAAGAAATGAACGGTGTGAAGCAACCGAGACAAAGTGAGAAAAGTGGAAACCACATCTGCTCTATTGCGAGGGAAAGATGTATATGATTAACAAATGTGAACTGTTGTAAGGGTCGTCACTCATGAACAGGTGAAAGTGGTTGAAACACCTGAGCCAAAAGGCGTGAGGTCAAGGCTGTGGTAATTACTATGGTGCTACAGAGAGAAAGACAGAGAACCTCCGGTCTATAGACAGAATCTAAGTACATCACAATTATTAAAGTAGCGAAACAAGGTAAACCTCATACGTTCCTGTTAAGGGTAGGTCAATCGTGAGAAAGATACAATACGTAGGAGGCAGAGGATGTTGGAAAAAGCGAAAGTTCGTATGTAATGTACGAAATAGGGATTCAAGATTTGTCCTAACCGAAAGGTGGCAGACTTCCAACACGTATTTAATTACATGAAAAATCTGATATTTATGAAAGTATTAGGTTCAATGACACGCAAGTGAGGACGATACTAATGCAGAAAGTCAAATGGAAACAGATAAACTGGGAACAGGCGGAAACATACATTAATAGATTGCAGATTCGGATTGTAAAGGCTGTGCAAGAGAACAAATGGCGTTTAGTCAGAAGATTACAATACTTGATTACACATTCATTCTATGGAAAGGCGTTAGCAGTCAAACGTGTGATTTCAAACAAAGGAAAGAATACGCCAGGTATTGACGGAAAAGTGTGGAAAACAGAAAAAGAAAAAGTGGATGCAATTACAACGTTGCAGACTAATGGATACAGAGCATCAGCATTGCGAAGAATCTACATAGAAAAGTTTGGGAAAAAGGAGAAACGTCCACTAGGAATCCCCACCATGAAAGACAGGGCGATGCAGGCATTGCAGTTACTGGGATTAGAGCCAGTCGCAGAGACGCTTGCGGATACAGTATCATTCGGATTCCGAAAATACAGAGGTGCTCAGGATGCAATGGCGTATGGGTTTAGTATTTTATGCCGAAAAGATTCACCACAATGGATACTTGAGGGAGATATAAAAGGATGTTTTGACAACATCAGTCATCAATGGTTAGAAGAAAACATTCCGATGGATGCAAAAATACTCAAACAATTCATGAAGTGTGGATATGTGTATGATAATGAATTGTATCCAACCACTGACGGAACCCCACAGGGAGGAATCATCTCGCCAACCTTGGCGAATATGACGCTTGACGGAATGGAAAATCTTATTAAACAAAAGTATTGGAGCAATACAAAGGGAACCATTAGTGTTAAGAATAATGAAAAAAAGGTACATCTAATAAAATATGCAGATGATTTCATTGTGACGGCATCGGACAGAGAAACATTGAAGGACATAAAAGAGATGCTGAAGATATTTCTTGGTAAAAGAGGATTGATTCTATCAGAAGAAAAGACAAAATTGACATCAATCCACGAGGGATTCGACTTTCTAGGATGGAACTTTAGAAAATACAATGGGAAGCTAATCATCAAACCATCAAATAAGTCTATTCGCAAGATTAGGAAAACAATCAGTGAAGTAATCAAGGGAAACAAAACCAGTACACAAGAAAGTTTGATTTATCAATTGAATCAGATAATAAGAGGATGGGCTGAGTACCACCATTCAGCATGTTCCAAAAAAACCTTTAGTCAAATAGACCACACTACATGGGAGATGCTGTGGAAATGGGCGAAAAGGAGACATCCAAATAAATGTAAAAGCTGGATTGTCAATAAATACTGGAAGCATCATAAAGGGAGAGATTGGAGTTTTAAATCAGACAAAAATGTACTCTTTTATATGAACGACATGCCAATCATCCGTTATCCTCAGTTGAGATTGAATACTAATCCGTTTCTGGACGCTGAATATTTTGAAAACAGAAAAAAGAATAGGGACAGTAAAAGACGCAAAGCCATACGTTCCAATAAAGCCGCGCAAATAGGGTATTATGCGTTATAAATGCGTGAGCGGAGTGCGGTGAAAGTCGCACGCTCCGTTCTTAGGAGGGAGAAGTGCTGTAAAGCGCTTTTCCTATCCGACAGCTGGAAGTTTTTTTTTCGGCGAAGGGCTGAATCAATAGGAGTCTTTAGTACGACAGGGAAAGGGGGAATGGGCAGATGGGTACAGAAAACATAGAAAGCTGCTCGCAAAGAGATAGCGCGGAACGCAAAGGGTATGTGAGAGCGCACCGCTCATTCAACCGGATATGGAAGGAAAGGGACAGTGCAGAGCCGGACCTCTTAGGTAAGATACTGGACAGGGACAACCTGAACCGGGCTTACAAAAGAGTAAAGGCAAACAAGGGAGCGCCGGGAGTAGATGGAATGACCATTGAAGCGGCACTGCCGTGGCTAAAGGAGCATAACCAGAAACTGACAGAGAGAATACGAAGGGGAAAATATACCCCTACTCCTGTCAGACGAGTGGAAATCCCGAAGCCAGACGGAGGAAAGCGGAAACTCGGCATCCCGACCGTCATCGACCGCATCATTCAACAGGCAATGCTCCAACAGCTTATGCCAATCTATGAGCCGCTGTTTTCGGATGACAGCTTTGGCTATCGTCCGGGAAGAGGGGCAAAAGACGCCATTTACAGGATAAAAGAGTACATCGAACAAGGCTACATAAGGGCAGTCGTCCTCGACTTGTCAAGGTACTTCGACACGCTGAACCACACAATCCTCTTAAATCTGCTGAGAAAGCAGGTAAAAGACGAGAGGGTCATACAGATGGTAAAGCGATACCTGAAAGGCGGAGTGATGGAAAACGGTGTTGAAACAGAGACAGAAGAAGGCTCCCCGCAGGGAGGGAATCTATCCCCACTCTTAGCAAATGTGTATCTGAATGAATTCGACTGGGAGTTTCACAGACGGGGCGTACCGTGTATTCGCTATGCAGATGATATCGTACTGTTGGCGAAGAGTGAACGGGCGGCGGAACGACTGTTGGAGAGCAGTACGAAATATCTGGAAGAAACATTAAAGCTAAAAGTGAACCGGGAAAAGAGCAGGACAGTCAGCGTGTTCGCAATCCGAAAATTTAAGTTCCTTGGCTTTTGTTTTGGGAAGAACGGAAAAGGAATTTATATCCGTGTCCATGGAAAGTCATGGAAGAAAGCCAAGGAGAAACTGCGACAGCTCACTTCCCGGAGCAAATGTGGGAGTATCATCCGAGCTATGGAAAGGATAAAAGTTTATATGCGAGGATGGCTGAATTACTATGGAATAGCGGACATGAAGAACAACATCGAAAGCATGAACGGATGGCTGTACCGCCGAATAAGGATGTGTATCTGGAAGCAGTGGAAACTGCCAAAGACCCGGAAAAGAAAACTAATGGGTCTGGGAATGCCAGAGTGGGTTGCCTGTGAAGGGGCATACAGTAGAAAATCCTATTGGAGGATGTCTAATACAGGTGTGGTCAAAAGAGCATTAACGAAAGAAAGACTGATAAACTGGGGCTACTATGATATAGCCACAGCGTATCAGTCTCTGCACGTCAACTATTGAAACCGCCGTGTACCGAACGGTACGCACGGTGGTGTGAGAGGACGGCGGTTAATCACCGCCTCCTACTCGATTGGGTGTGTTCAGTAGCAGTAGGCTCCCTCATAAGCAGAGCAGGATTCTTTTTTCCGGGACTGATTTTCACAGGTCCGGCAACGGTCACAGAATTCCTGTTCATAGCAGGTGGCACATACACAGTTTCCGCAGGAGCTGCGGTCATATTCCGGCGTACAGGTAAAAGGAACCTCTGTTTTTTCGTCATACTTTTCCTTCATAAAGTATCACTCTCCTTTATCTGATTATAATTCCGGAAAGCGAAAGAATCAAGAAAACAGAAAGAAAAAATACAATTTTTTAATAATCGGTTTTATAATAGAATCTTCCGTTGATAAAGTCTGTTTTTATAATGTTTACAAAGGCCTGAGGATCCACTTCCGTAACCTTTTTCACAAGGATCTTTGCTTCGTCTCTGGACACTACAGAATAGATCATTGCCGTATTGTCGCCGCTGTAGCAGCCGGTACCGTCGATTCTTGTGGCAGAGTGGTGGGACAGCTTGGAAATTTCTTCATAGACTTCATCAGGATGCCTTGTAATAATAAAAAGGGTGTGCTTTTTGTAGCGCTGATGAAGCATCTGTACGACCTGTGTGGAGGTAAACTGGAAGATAATGGAATAAAGCGCTTTATCCCATCCGAAAAGCAGTCCTGCAGCAACCAGGATCACCGCGTTGCCGCAAAGAATGTAGTTCCAGATATCCTGTCCGTTTTTTTCTGAAAAATAAATGGCAATAAAGTCAGTTCCGCCGCTGCTTGTATTTCCGATCAGACAGAGACTGATCACGAAACCGTTGATCAGACCGCCGAAAATACTGATCAGAAGAGGATCATAGGTGATAGGCTGCGAGGGAATAAGGTCTGTCAGAATACTGGACAGAACGATCACCACGCAGGAACTCATAGTAAATTTCACTCCGATAAACCTCAGCCCGATAAAAACAGGAATGGCATTCAGGGCAACGTTGATCAGAGTGTAGGGAATTTCCATTCCTGCAAATTCCTGAAAAATGCCCTGGATCAGAAGAGTGAGCCCGTTAAAGCCTCCCGGATACAGTCCTCCGGCTTTTACAAAGGTTTTAATGTTTACAGCAAAGATAACTGCTGCAATAATCGCGCAACTGTACCTTTTCAGCTCTATTTTTGGATCCATATTTTTAAAGGCTGATGAAAAATTACTCATTTGTAATTTCCTCCCATAACTTTATATAAAGAAGGGTTTACACAGATTCCCATCGTCCGGAGGCGCCGCAGGGAAGAACCAGGCCGCTGGAAGTAACCGGAAGCCCGATTTCCTGAGAATCTACGGTTCCGTTAAATTCCTTCAGTTCTGTTGCCAGCATATAGGTAAGAACAGCCGGAGCAAGGCCTGTTGTGTAGGAGTTGATCAGGAAAAACAGTGGGTCAGGACTGAGAATTTTTTTACACAGCCTGATCAGAGGGTGAATGGCATCTTCTATCTTCCAGATTTCTCCTTTTGGACCTCTTCCGTAGGAAGGAGGATCCATAATAATGGCATCGTAATGATTGCCTCTGCGGATTTCCCGCTCTACGAATTTTACGCAGTCGTCAACAAGCCAGCGGATCGGTGCATCTGCAAGTCCGGAGGCTGCAGCGTTTTCTTTGGCCCAGGTAACCATGCCCTTGGAAGCGTCTACATGGGTAACGCTTGCACCGGCAGCGGCAGCGGCCAGAGTTGCGCCTCCTGTGTAGGCAAAAAGATTCAGCACCTTTACCGGTCTTCCGGCATTGCGGATTTTTTCCCCAAACCAGTCCCAGTTTACTGCCTGTTCCGGAAAAAGTCCGGTGTGTTTGAAGCTGAAGGGTTTCAGGTGGAAGGTGAGATGCTTATAATGAAGATCCCACTGTTGGGGAAGATCAAAAAATTCCCACTCTCCGCCGCCTTTTTTGCTTCTGTGGTAATGGGCGTTCATATTTTTCCAGCCCCTGCTTACTTTTGGGGTGTCCCAGATAACCTGCGGGTCCGGACGGACCAGGATATATTTGCCCCAGCGTTCCAGCTTTTCACCGCCGGAGGTGTCAATTACTTCATATTCTTTCCATTGATCTGCAATCCACATAAATGATAACCTCTCATTAGTTTTAATAAAATCAGCGTGTACTGATGTTACCCTCAGTATAGGGGAATTACCGTAAATCTGCAAGTGAAAAAGAATGGAGTTTCCTGTTTGCAGATTACATTCTGCCAGGCATTTTTGCATATATGCCAAAATCCCGGGAAAAACGAACAGAGTTTTTATAAATACAACGCTTACAGGACTTGACAACAGGGAATTTAGCATACTAAAATAGACGGGATAGTATGATTTAGCAATGTAATAGAAAAAAGTCCGAAAAGAGCGGAACGAGGAGGAAAAATCATGGAAAAATACAGTGAAATGAGCAGAGACCAGCTTCTTGCCCTGAAAAAAGAGCTGGATCAGCAGTATGCAGACATTAAGGCACAGGGACTTGCCCTGGATATGTCCCGTGGTAAGCCCGGAACAGATCAGCTTGATCTTTCCATGGGAATGATGCAGGTTCTTGCAGATGGCGCGGAGCTGAAATGTGAGACAGGAGTGGACTGCCGTAACTACGGTGTGATCGACGGTATTCCGGAAGCGAAACGTCTTCTTGGAGAAATTTCCGAGGTAGATCCGGAACACATTATTATTTATGGAAACTCCAGCCTGAACGTCATGTTTGATTCCATTGCCCGTTCCATGACTCACGGAGTTATGGGAAATACTCCCTGGTGTAAGCTTGATAAAGTGAAATTCCTTTGTCCGGTGCCGGGGTATGACAGACATTTTAAGATCACAGAATTTTTTGGAATTGAAATGATCAATGTTCCTATGTCTCCGGAAGGCCCGGACATGGATATGGTAGAGAAGCTTGTCAGTGAAGATCCGGCTATCAAGGGAATCTGGTGCGTGCCGAAATACTCCAATCCTCAGGGCTATACTTATTCAGCGAGAACCGTCCAGAGATTTGCCAATCTGAAGCCGGCTGCTCCTGACTTCCGTATTTACTGGGACAATGCATACAGTGTACATCATCTTTATGATGAGGATCAGGATTTCCTTCTTGAGATCCTTACTGAGTGTGCAAAAGCCGGAAATCCGGATATTGTATATAAGTTTACTTCAACCTCCAAGATCAGTTTCCCGGGATCAGGTATCGCAGCAGTTGCCGCATCCAAGGCAAACCTTGAGGACTTCCGTAAATATATGCAGATTCAGACCATCGGCCACGACAAGCTGAATCAGCTCCGCCACGTAAGATTCTTTAAGAATCTGGAAGGCGTTCATGAACACATGAGAAAACATGCAAATATCATCCGTCCGAAATTTGAACTGGTGCTTGATGTTCTGAATAAAGAACTTGGAGGCCTTGGAATCGGACAGTGGACAACTCCAAAGGGCGGATATTTTATTTCCTTTGATTCCATGAAGGGCTGCGCAAAAAATATTGTGGCAAAGGCAAAAGAGGCCGGCGTTGTAATGACAGGAGCAGGAGCTACTTATCCATATGGAAAGGATCCTGAGGATTCCAACATCCGTATTGCGCCTACTTTCCCGTCTATGGAGGAGCTTGAAAAAGCAGCTTATGTATTTGTAGTATGTGTAAAACTGGCAAGTGTAGAAAAGCTGTTAGGAGAATAAGAGAGATTCCGATACTGTTTTTCAGCAAAAGACACATGTCAGGCAGCTTGTCCTGAGAAGCAGAAGGGAGACTGCATGGAAGAAAAAATGAAAGAGCAGGAGCCTGTGAAGGAAAACGGTACAGAAGAAAAGATAAAAATGAGCACAGGCAGAAAACTGGTGGTCAGTCTGATCGCTGTGCTTCTGGTATTAACAGCAGCCGTCTACGGCTATGGAGTTTATTATTTTTCCGGGCATTTCTTTCCGGGAACTCAGGTAAACGGATTTAACTGCTCCTATATGGATCAGGCAGAGACAGAAAAGCTCCTGGAGAAAAAAACACAGGCCTATGTTCTGGCAGTACGTACAAGAGGGAACGGTCAGGAGAGCATGTCGGCAGAGGAAATCGGTCTGGTATATAAGCCGGATGGAAGCGTAAAAAAACTGATGAATGACCAGAATCGTTTTCTGTGGTTTTTATCATTTGGACAGCACAGCGCTCTGGAGGTTCCGTCCTCTGTTTTCTATCAGGAGGAGCTTTTTGAGCAGAAATTCCAGAACCTTAAGTGCCTTCAGGACAATGTGCAGCCTGTGGATGCGTCTATAGAAGATACAGGAAATGAATTTGCCATTGTTCCTGAGACAGAGGGGAATCTGGTAGATCAGGAAAAGCTTCGTGAAACAGTAATAAAGGCGCTGACTACAGGTGATCCGGTGGCAGATCTTGAAGAGGACGGATGCTATATCAATCCCCAGGTTTACGGAGATGATAAAAGGCTCATAAAGGACTGCAGTCAGATGAATGAGCTGACAGATGTTGTGATCACCTATGATTTTGATGACCGCAAAGAAACTGTGGACCGGAATGTGATCCGTACTTTCCTTTCCAGAGACGAAAATGAAGATCTTGTTCTTGATAAAGAAAAGATCGCAGATTATGTAAAGACTCTTGGAGCCAAATATGATACTGTAGGTACAGAGAGAACCTTTGAGACTTATGATAACCGACAGATTTCAGTTTCCGGCGGTAATTACGGATGGGTCATTGACCAGGAAAAAGAAGCTGAGGCGCTTTATCAGGAGATTATAAGTAAAAAAATTCAGGTTCGTAAGCCGGAATACAAACAAAGTGGAATGAGCCGCAACACCAATGATATCGGTTATACATATGTGGAGATCGATCTGCCGGCTCAGAGGCTGGTGGTATATCAGGACGGTACTCCTGTGGCAGATACCGGGATCAGCGCAGGAAGCGGAACGGAAACTGGCGTTTACATGGTTGGAGAAATGAAATCTCCGGCAGAGGTCAACGGAGGAACTGTGAATTTCTGGATTCCCTATAAAGAAAATGCAGGAATCGTGGACAACCCCAATCTGACACAGAGCGATGTAGGATTCTGGGAGGAAGGTCTTTCTGTGGTCAGTGATTTTGGCTCAGGAGAAAGCAGTACAGACGGAGGCATATGGACAGATAACAGTGGTTATATTGAGATTCCGGGAGATATGGCGTCAGAGGTTTACCAGAATGTCAGATCCGGTATGCCGGTAGTGATTTATAAATAAACAGAATGAAAATGCTGCAGAGATTCCGGCAGGGATTTTTGCAGCAGTTTTTACATTAAAAGTACCCGGAGAAGCTGTACAGACCAGACCTCCGGCAGTAAGGGAGAATAATTATGAAGATTGTTGTTTTAGCAGGAGGAACAAGTACAGAAAGAGATGTTTCCATTGTATCAGGAACAGGGATCTGTAATGGACTGAGGGCAAAGGGACATCAGGCTATTCTTGTAGATGTTTTCTGCGGAGCGGAAACAGTTGACTGGGCAGACCCTTTTCCCCGGGAATATGATGTGGAAGCTGCCAGCGCATATATAAAAAGCTTTAATCCGCATATTGAGCAGCTGAAAAAGATGCGCAAGGATTTCTTTGGGCCAAATGTACTGGAATTGTGTAAGAAAGCAGATTTTGTGTTCCTCGGACTTCACGGAGCAAACGGTGAGGATGGAAGGATACAGGCCGCTTTTGACCTTATGGGAATCAAATACACAGGAACCGGATATCTCAGCAGTGCTATGGCCATGGACAAAGGTGTGACCAAGTGGATGTTCCAGATGAAGGGAGTACCTGTTCCGGGCGGAGTGACCATGAAGCGGCACACACGAAAAGAAGATCTGGCAGAGCTGGGTCTTGCCTTTCCTGTTGTTGTAAAAACATGCTGCGGCGGTTCCAGTATCGGCGTTTATATTGTAAAAGACCAGGAAGAATATATGAAAGCTCTGGATGCAGCTTTTGTCTATGAGGAAGAGGTTGTAGTAGAGGAATTTATTCAGGGTACAGAATATACAGTAGCTGTGGTGGATGGAAAAGCTTATCCGGTTGTTCAGATCGTACCCTGTCAGGGATTTTATGATTATGAAAACAAATATAAACCAGGGGCAGTAAAGGAAAACTGTCCGGCTCCCATTTCTTCAGAGCTTACCAGACGCCTTCAGGACTATGCGGTTCAGGGATACCGGGCTCTTGGACTGGAAAGCTATGCAAGACTTGATTTTATTGTTACAGATGATGAAAAAATCTACTGTCTGGAAGCAAATACACTTCCGGGAATGACTCCTACCAGTCTGATCCCTCAGGAGGCAGCAGTTCTTGGCATGGATTATCCTACGTTATGTGAGGAACTGATCCGGGTATCTGAGAAAAAATATAAATAAGAATTTCCGGGAAATCTTTTATCCGGAAGGTAAGGAACAGATATTATGAAAAATCTTACATTAAGAAATATAACAAAGGTATGCGGCGGTACTTACCATGGACCGGAAGAGCTTCTGGACCGGGAAGTGACGTCTGTGACCACGGACAGCAGAAAAGCGGAAACAGGAGCTCTTTTTGTTCCCATTGTGGGAGAGAGGGTGGATGCTCACAGGTTTATTCCGGATGTAATGGAAAAGGGCTGTCTTGCAACCCTTTCTGAGAGACTGCAGGAAAGGGCAGATTACGCTTATATCCAGATAGAATCTTCGCTTCAGGCAGTAAAGGATATTGCAGAATTTTATCTGGAGCAGCTTCAGATTCCTGTTGTGGGAATTACCGGAAGTGTGGGAAAAACAAGTACAAAAGAAGTCATTGCCTCTGTTCTGAAAGAAAAGTACAGAACATTGAAAACTCAGGGGAATTTTAATAATGAGCTGGGTCTTCCTCTTACCGTATTCCGGCTGAGGGATGAAGATGAAATTGCAGTTCTGGAAATGGGAATCAGTGATTTTGGTGAAATGACCAGGCTGGCAAAAATTGCAAAACCAGAGACCTGTGTTATTACCAATATCGGAACCTGTCATCTGGAGAACCTTGGTGACAGAGACGGAGTTCTGAAGGCAAAAACAGAGATCTTTTCTTCCCTGAAACCCAACGGAAATATCATTCTCAACGGCGATGATGACAAGCTTGGCACAGTAAAAGAATATCATGGAATCCGTCCGGTATTTTTCGGTTTAAATAAAAAGTATGATGTATATGCGGATGAAATTCAGAGTCTGGGTCTGAAAGGAATGTCCTGCAGGATCCATATGGGAGAGCAGAGCTTTTCTGTACTTGTACCGATGCCGGGAATCCATATGGTATATAATGCTCTTGCAGCAGCGGCGATCGGAAAAATTTATGGTCTGACAGCAGAGGAGATCAGGAGAGGGATTGAAAGTCTGGAGCCTATCAGCGGCCGTTTCCGCATGATCGAAACAGACAAGCTTCTGATTGTAGATGACTGCTATAATGCAAATCCCATGTCCATGAAGGCGTCTCTGGACGTTCTGAAGGACGGAGCCGGCAGGAGGGTTGCCATTCTGGGAGATATGGGAGAGCTGGGAGAAAATGAGGTTCAGCTTCATCAGGAAGTAGGAGCTCATGCGGCATCCTGCGGAATTGACAAATGTATCTGCGTAGGAGAGCTTTCCGCACATATGGCAGAGGCGGCAAAGAAAACAGATCCTGATTTTGACATCTGCCATATCAGAACCCGTGAGGAGCTTCTGCAGCATTTAGGTGATTACATACAGCCCGGAGATACGGTTCTGGTAAAGGCATCCCATTTTATGAAATTTGAGGATGTGGTTCAGACACTGGAAAAACTGTAGAAACCAGGGAGAATTTGACGAACGATTTTTGTTCCCTCTTTGACTTTCAGGGTGTAAAATGAAAGGCATAAGCCGGCCGGAGAGATGCTTCAGAATCTGGCTGGCCGGAATATGAAAATCAAGGAGGGAATCATGCTGGAACGAATTATGGATCTGCATCTTCTGCTCTATACCATGACTGCGCTGGGCGCACTGGGAGCAGTGGGAATGCTGGCCGTACACCTTACCTACAGAAGAGCCATGCGAAAAACAAAAGCAGTGATGAACCTGAAAGAAAAATGGCTGAACCTCTGGAAGACCAGGGACAGGCTTCTCAACAGGATGAATCTTCTTGTGTGGGGACCGTCGCTTCTTTCAGCGGGGTGCCTGGGACTGGCTCTTTTTTTAGCTACCAGGCTGGAACTTAAGGACGGCCTTTCTATGCAGTATCTTTATATCGGAACAGCAGTACCTGTGATACTGCTTCTTTTAAGACAGGCCCTTGATTTTACTTACAGAGAAGATCTTGTTATGAATTCTCTGGCAGACTATATTCTGCAGGCCCGGGCAAAGAAGGAAGAAGCTGCTGCATCCGGGAGAGCATCAGAAACAGTGGTGTGCGAGAAGCAGGATCCTGCGTTCCAGGAGGAAATGGTAGAAAAGATCACTGCAAGCATCCGGCAGACGGCGGCTACGGGAAGTCATTTCAGCAAAATGCTGAGTCCGGAAGAAGAGGAAATTATGAGGGAGATCATCAGAGAGTTTATGAACTGATACAGTACAGAAATCATCTGCTGTTTCCAAGGCATTTGTTTTTATACTTTGTTGGGATCTCCTTCTTGTAGAAAAGACAAGTTTTTGCTATACTTAGCGTGGACAGCATCAGGAAGTGATGCTGAAGAAAATTCAGATATACCGATCCGTTTCTGTAAAGAGAATACGGATTGAAAATAGTAAAAGGAGTGAGAGCCATGAGCAAAGTAACATTTGATTATTCAAAAGCAGGCTGTTTTATCGCAGATCATGAAGTTGAGGCAATGAAGCCACTGGCAGAGGCAGCGGCAAAAACCCTGACAGAAAAGACCGGTGCAGGAAATGATTTCCTTGGCTGGATCGACCTTCCGGTTGATTATGATAAAGAAGAATTTGCCCGTATTAAAGCAGCAGCTAAGAAGATTCAGGAGGATTCAGAGGTCCTTCTTGTAATCGGTATTGGAGGTTCCTATCTGGGAGCCAGAGCAGCAATTGAGTTTCTGAGACATGGTTTTTATAATAATGTTTCCAGAGAAATCCGCAAAACACCGGAGATCTACTATGTTGGAAACAGCATCAGCAGCAGCTATATCCAGGGGCTTATCGACGTAGTAGGAGACAGGGATTTCTCTATTAACATGATCTCCAAATCCGGTACTACCACAGAGCCTGCGATTGCTTTCCGTGTATTTAAAGAAATCCTCGAAAAGAAATACGGCAAAGAGGGCGCCGCAAAGAGAATCTATGCAACAACAGACAAGGCCCGCGGAGCCCTGAAAAAGGTTGCAGACGAAGAAGGCTATGAAGAGTTTGTTGTCCCGGATGATGTAGGAGGACGCTACTCTGTACTTACAGCTGTAGGACTTCTTCCGATCGCAGTAAGCGGAGCTGACATTGATAAGCTGATGGAAGGAGCTGCTTCCGGAAGGGAAATCGCTCTGAACAATGCTTTTGAGGATAATGATGCGCTGAAATATGCTGCAATCCGCAACATTCTTCTTCGCAAGGGAAAAACTGTAGAGGTACTGGCAAACTATGAGCCAAGCCTTCATTATATTAACGAGTGGTGGAAACAGCTTTACGGAGAGAGCGAAGGAAAAGATCAGAAAGGTATTTTCCCGGCAGCAGTAGACCTGACAACAGACCTTCATTCTATGGGTCAGTTTATTCAGGACGGAAACCGTATCCTGTTTGAGACAGTTATGAATGTAGAAAAATCCAGCGCAGAGCTTGTTCTTGGAGAGGAAGCAGTAGACCTGGACGGACTGAATTATCTGGCAGGAAAAACTGTTGATTTTGTTAATAAAAGCGCAATGAACGGAACAATCCTTGCTCATACAGACGGACAGGTTCCGAACCTGAGAGTTGATATTCCGGAGCAGAACGAGTTTTATCTGGGACAGTTATTCTATTTCTTTGAGTTTGCATGTGGTGTCAGCGGATATCTTCTTGGAGTAAATCCGTTTAACCAGCCGGGAGTTGAAAGCTATAAGAAGAATATGTTCGCTCTTCTTGGCAAGCCGGGCTACGAAAAAGAAAGAGAAGAGCTTCTTAAGAGACTCTGATACTTTATGAAAATTATTTTTCTTGAGGGAGAAAATCTGGGTGAGGACATGGTCTTCACCCCTTTTCTTCATCTTGGGGAAGTTACAATTTATCCATCTACTTCAGAGGAAGAAATACCTGAACGGGTAAAGGATGCGGATATTATTGTGGCGAACAAGCTTCCCATGTGTGAGGAAACTCTCAAAGACGCAAAAAAACTGAAGCTGGTTTGTCTGACAGCAACAGGAATCAATAATCTTGATGGGGAATATCTGAAAAAACGCGGCATTCATGCCTGCAATGTAGCCGGTTATTCCACAGATGCAGTTGCCCAGCATACTTTTGCCATGCTTTTTTACCTGTGGGAAAAACTGAGCTTTTATGACGACTATGTAAAATCAGGCGCTTATATAAAAAATCGCAGTTTTTCGTATTTTTCCCAGCGTTTTTATGAACTCAGCGGAAAAACATGGGGAATCATCGGAATGGGAGCTATTGGGCAAAAGGTTGCGGACATTGCGGAAGCCTTTGGCTGCAAGGTGATCTGTTACTCTGCATCCGGCAGAAAATACCAGCTGACCTCTGACAGGAAACAGGTGGATTTTGACACAATATTACAGGAGTCGGATATTCTGTCAATCCATGCGCCGTTAAACAGCCAGACAGAAAATCTTATTGATCTTCAGGCGCTGAAAAAAATGAAACCTACATCGGTTCTCATTAATGTGGCAAGAGGTCCTATTGTAAATCAGGAGGATCTTTATACTGCGCTTACACAAAATATGATTGCCGGAGCGGGGCTTGACGTACTGAAACAGGAACCTATGGCAGAAGATAACCCTCTTATTAAGATTCAGGACAGCAAAAAACTTCTGATCACACCTCATATAGCATGGGCTCCAGTGGAGACAAGATTCCGCTGCAGAGACGAGGTAGTAAAAAATATAGAAGCTTTTCTGGCCGGAGAGGACAGAAACAGGGTTTACTGATATGAATAAAAAACGAATTACGTGGATTGAACTGCTGCGCATAGCAGCCTGTATCGCAGTGATCGGTCTTCATGCAGGTTCTCAGCATTTCAGGGATATTCCCATAGACACCTTTACCTGGAAAGTATCAAATTTTTTCCATGGCATTAACCGGTTCGCGGTAGCCGGTTTTATTATGATCAGCGGAAGCCTGTATCTTTGGAATTTATCTGATCCATGCGTTGGTGCGCGATCTTCTTCACAGAAACGGCATTGACAGTATGATGATGAGCAACACGATCATTGCAATTCCCATTGTTATATTCCTGATTTTTATAATAAGCTGGATCGCAGCAGCCTTACTTAGGAAAATTCCCTTTGTAAAAAGGTGGCTGATGTAGAAAAATGTCATTAGGAGAAAACTTGATATGAAAGACAAAAGAGAAAAAAGAAAGAACCGGATGAAGGCACTGAGACAGGCAGTGAATATGGAACTGAAGGAGCACAGAAGTACCTTTATTGTATTTTCTGTACTGAGGATTCTTGTAATTGTGTGTATGGTGCGTCAGATTTTTCTGCACAATTATGAGAGCTTCTTCCTCAGTGTACTGACGCTGCTTCTTTTGTATATTCCAAGCTGGCTTCAGGTAAAGCTGAGGATAGAGATACCGATAGGACTGGAAATTTCTATTTTGTGCTTTATTTTTGCTGCGGAGATCCTGGGGGAGATTAATGCTTTTTATATTGTAATCCCCGGATGGGACACCATTCTTCATACGCTGAACGGCTTTTTGTGTGCGGCTGTGGGTTTTTCCCTGGTATTATTATTAAATGATAATGAAAAACTGACCTTTGACCTGTCGCCCTTTTTTCTGGCGCTGGTAGCATTCTGCTTTTCCATGACCGTAGGCGTAATGTGGGAATTCTTTGAGTTTGGAGTGGACCGGTTCCTGAATTTTGATATGCAAAAGGATACCATTGTAAATATGGTAAGCAGTGTTATGCTGGATCCGGCAAAAGCCAATCACTCAATTGCTGTCAGGGAAATCGCGGATGTAATTCTGGTTCATGGAGATGGGACACAGCAGGCGCTGGGACTTGGAGGATATCTGGATATAGGGCTTTATGACACTATGAAGGACCTTTTTGTGAATTTTATAGGAGCTGTGGTGTTCTCAGTGATCGGTTTCGTTTATGCAAGAGGAAGAGGAAAACGCAGTGTGATTTCCCTTTTTGTTCCCCGCAAAAAAGCAAAGGACAGAGATTATCTGTCCATTACCAACAAAAAACTAAAATGATCAGTCTTCTTCGATAACCTGAATTTCCAGATAATCGAATTCTATCTGTTCTATAAAACTATCCTGGTAAAATCTCGTTTTGGAATGACGCTTAAAGTCCGTAATGGTACTGTCAAGCCAGATGGGATTTTCCAGGTCAAATTCATAGCAGATCTCTTCCAGGCCTTTGAAGATTTTATGAGTTCTGGTGTCATCTGAATCATCGCATACTACGGTATCTTTTATCAAATGATTACTTTTCCATATTTTTCCCCATAAACGAAACATAAAAAATCCTCCATTCCGCTGCCTTTTTGCTGACAGCACAAGCTTCTGCTTAAACGATATCAGTAACCAGTATACAGATTCTCTGTGTATAAGTAAAGAAAATTCATTGCAGATTTTCTGAAAATGCACTATAATAAAATAATTATACAGACCATATTTTATGAATGGAGGAGCTATTATGAAACTGTACGAAGGCGGTGTTTATCTTGTAAACGGCCATGATATCGTAGAAGAAAACAGCATGACTCAGCCGGTATCCAGGGAAGAGGCAGCGAAAAATACGATGGCATATGGAATTCTGGAAGCTCACAATACTTCCGGTAACATGAAAAAACTGCAGATTAAATTCGATAAACTGACATCTCATGATATTACCTTTGTAGGAATTATTCAGACGGCCAGAGCGTCCGGTCTGGAAAAATTCCCGGTTCCTTATGTACTGACAAACTGCCATAACTCTCTGTGTGCAGTAGGCGGAACGATCAATGAAGATGACCATATGTTCGGACTTACCTGTGCAAAAAAATACGGCGGTGTTTATGTACCTCCTCATCAGGCCGTGATTCACCAGTATGCCCGTGAAATGCTGGCCGGAGGCGGAAAAATGATTCTTGGCTCTGACAGTCATACCCGATATGGCGCTCTGGGAACCATGGCAATGGGAGAAGGCGGAGGTGAGCTGGTAAAACAGCTTCTTTCTCAGACCTATGACATCAATATGCCGGGTGTTGTTGCTATTTACCTGAAAGGTGAGCCCCGGCCGGGAGTTGGTCCTCAGGACGTTGCACTGGCTATTATCGGAAAAGTTTTTGCAAATGGTTATGTGAAGAATAAAGTCATGGAATTTGTGGGACCGGGAGTGGCAGGCCTCAGCGCAGATTTCCGAATCGGCATTGATGTTATGACTACAGAGACAACCTGTCTTTCTTCTATCTGGCAGACCGATGATACTATTGAAGAATTTTATGAAATTCATGGAAGAAAAGAAGATTATAAAAAGATTCAGCCGGGTCAGGTAGCTTATTATGACGGCTGCGTAGAAGTGGATCTCAGCGAGATCAGGCCAATGATCGCTATGCCGTTCCATCCGAGCAATACATATACCATTGATGAATTGAATGAAAATCTTGATGATATTTTAAGTGATGTTGAGAAAAAAGCTCAGGTAAGTCTGGATGGCAAAGTGCCGTTTACTTTAAGGGATAAAGTAATTGACGGTAAGCTTTATGTGGATCAGGGAATTATTGCAGGCTGTGCCGGAGGCGGATTTGAAAATATCTGTGCAGCAGCGGATATTCTCAGAGGAACCAGCATCGGTGCAGATGCTTTTACACTTAGCGTATATCCTGCAAGTACACCAATTTATATGGAGCTTGCAAAAAATGGTGTGCTGGCAGACCTTATGGCAACAGGCGCAGTTGTAAAAACAGCATTCTGCGGACCATGCTTTGGAGCAGGAGACACACCGGCAAATAATGCATTCAGCATTCGCCACACAACAAGAAACTTCCCGAACCGCGAAGGCTCCAAGATACAGAACGGACAGATTTCCTCAGTGGCGCTTATGGATGCAAGATCTATTGCAGCCACAGCAGCAAACAAAGGTTTCCTGACTTCAGCAGAAAACTTTACCGGAACTTATACAGGCCAGAAGTATTTCTTTGACAAAACAATTTACGAAAATCGTATTTTTGACAGCAAGGGCGTAGCAGATCCAGATGTGGAGATCCAGTTCGGACCAAACATTAAGGACTGGCCGGAAATGCCGGAGCTGGCAGAGAATCTTGTACTGAAAGTAGTTTCTGAAATCCATGATCCGGTTACAACAACAGACGAGCTGATCCCTTCAGGAGAAACCTCATCCTATCGCTCCAATCCTCTTGGACTGGCAGAATTTACTTTGTCCAGAAAGGATCCTGAGTATGTAGGGCGCGCCAAGGAAATTCAGAAAGCTCAGAAAGCAATCCAGGAAGGCAAATGCCCTCTGGAGGCTGTACCGGAACTGCAGCAGGTAATGGAAACTGTTCAGAAACAGTTCCCGGAGATCGGCGATGGCAATCTGGGTATTGGAAGTACGATCTTTGCGGTAAAACCGGGCGATGGTTCTGCCAGAGAGCAGGCGGCATCCTGTCAGAAAGTACTTGGAGGCTGGGCAAATATTGCCAATGAATATGCAACAAAAAGATATCGTTCCAACCTGATCAACTGGGGTATGCTCCCATTCCTGATTCAGGACGGAGAGCTTCCGTTTGAGAATGGAGATTACCTTCTGTTCCCTGGTATCCGTAAGGCTGTGGCTGAAAAAGCGGAAAATATCTCCGGATATGTGGTAAGCCCGGAAGGCCTGAAAGAATTTCAGGTAACTCTCGGAGAACTGACAGACGATGAAAGAGAAATCATATTGAAAGGCTGTCTGATCAATTACAACAGAAAATAAGAATTTATTAATAGCCAGGCATGGATGAGTATTGAGACGTCCCTGAAATCTGATATTTTAGGGCGTTTCATATCCGGCTCTGGCTATTTTTATGCCCCGGGAAAGTAATACGTTCTGTACGAATTTTCATGGTTAAGAGGAGGCGGCCAGAGGAGAGGATGCGATTAGAGGAGAAGATGCGATCAAAGGGGAAGATGTGATTAGAAGAGAAGATGCGATCAAAGGGGAGGAGGCGGCCAGAGGCGAGGATGTAATTAGTGTCTGCTGAGCAAACTGAAAACACTTGATTTTACTGACTTTTGCCCCATTT
>OFMF01000772.1_pt1 | contig 29408 bp, 26 predicted proteins | sample 1541771 | NCBI WGS metagenome assembly OFMF01 (sample SAMN04209235, study PRJEB22552) | human gut metagenome | biome: gut; material: feces | host: Homo sapiens | place: USA: Oklahoma
CACGGAACCCCTGCAGGAAAGATGCTGCATGGAACTTTGCCCTTGTCTCTGTGTAATGATAGAGCAGGATCGGCGGAAGCCCATCTTCTCCACTGCGGAAGAGCCACATCCAGGAATCTGTTTCAGGATTGCGCTCCGGCTCATTCAGTACCTGAACCCGGGTTTCATCTGCCATCAGATATTTACGCATCCGTAACTGACGGTGAAAATAATCATAAACATGACAGAGGTAATTCTCGGCACAGTAAATGATCCAGTTAGCAAGCGTAGCCCGGCTTAATGGGACACCCAGCTGCGTCCATTCCGATTCCTGCCGGTTTAATGGCAGACCATTCTGGTACTTCTGGTGCATTGCCCATCCTACAACGGATTCCGATGCATAACTTTCTGGGATCAATGGTTCCTGAACAGGCGCTTTGACAAATGTCTGATCATCCGGGTGTTCCTCTGATATGGCACACTCCGGGCATTTATAGGTTTCACGATAGATATTTACTACTTTCCCTTTGGCAGGGGTAAACCGGAATTCATGGCGGACGAATTCTTTCCCAATACATTCCATCTGCGTTCCGCAGGTTGGACAGTTCCGCTCCTCCTCCGGAAGAGAAATGATCTCGTCGCAGGAAGGAACATTTTTAAAGAGATCCGTATGTGTCCGTCGTGCTTTTCGCTTATGTTCCGGAACAGTGATGTCATCAGGAAGTTCCTGTTTCCATGTCGGATCTGCTTCCTGCTCGGCTTCATCAAAAAGATTCAGCTGACCATCGATATCTTTCCGTTTTTCACTGGAAGTACCAAAGAGCTTCTTCGTGAGATATTCAATCTGCTGACGAAGGTTTTCTTTTTCCAGACGGTCTGCTTCCAATGTTTTTTGTAAAGACTGGATCAGTTCTGTCTGTGCGGAAATCGTTTTATTCAGTTGGTTGATCATGTCCTTGTACGCAAGGATTTTTGAATCTTTTGAATTACCAGCCATATGTTTTCTGCTCCTTTTTTACTGCTCTTATTATACCATAAAAAGCAATGAAAAAGAAGCAGAAAACCCAGTATTTACAAGGGATTGCAGACATGATACAGGGTGTGGAAAGCTCTCCATTTTTGTTGGCTGGCATAGAGGTTTTACACGATCATTCCGTAGGTTTGAATGCTTTTGGTTGTTCGATTTCAAGACCGGACATGAGCCAGTCGAATTGCTGCCAGGTCAGTTGCTTTACTTCCAACTGATTTCTGGGCCAGCGGAACCTGCCCTGGACTTCCATACGTTTATACAGCAGCACAAATCCGTCAGATTCCCAGAGCAAAGCTTTGATCCTGTCACAACGTTTTCCACAGAAAAGATACAGGGCGCTTCGCCTTGGATCCATATGGAGTTGATCCTCTACAATAGCACACAGCCCGTCAATGGATTTCCGCATATCCGTTCTGCCTGTTACGATATAGATTTCATCGGCGGCTGTGATATCCCCTAACATTCCAACTCCTTCACAATGCGGAGCGTTTGAGCCAGAAGCTGAGGATCTGTTCCATTTGGTATTGTTAGATGAAAACTTCCTACAGACAGCTTCATTGGCCCTGCTACGGAAAGGTTATTTCTTTCCGTAGCTACTGGAATCACATTTAATGGCTGTTCATATGGGAGCGGGTCAGTATCATGAAAATCCACTCTGACAACTTCCTGGCTTTCCGGTGCACGATAGCTGCGTCCGGTTGACGCTGGCAAATCCACACAACCTTTCTGACGCAGCCTTTTTACCCAGTTGTAAAAAGTTCCCGGTTTGATGTCGTGTTCCACACACCATTGATGATCTGTCAATCCACTTTGACGGCATTCCATGATGAGACGGTATTGTTCTTCGGCAGGTATTCTTTTGCTTCTCATGAGCACACCTCCATAAATCGGATAGAGTAAAATGCTCGCATCTATCATTTCTAGCAAGAGAAGATGAAGTGAAATGCTTGCATTTTCTAATGATTATTATGGATTCATTTTTAGGGCAACACAATCCGTTGAAGTATTTTGCGCTTACCTTCTTATAGAGCATGGGATAACTATTCCAGATGAATACTAATTAAATGACTGCACTCTGCTCCGGAAAGATATGCACTATTTTTCCGGAAAAGGGTGCTTTGAATTTCTGGAAAGCATGCACTATTGCATTGGAATACTCACTCTATGAGAGAAGTATATGGATTGGATCCAGCAATGGCAAAGTAACTTAATAAACAAAACGGAGTGGCTCCGTTAGTCCGGACTGGCGGCTCCGCCGTACCATAATATTCACTCACATAAATAATTTCTTACATTCTTCACGCAAAATCCCCTCATGCAATTCTAATCTTGGATAACCAGCATTCAAAACTTCTCTAGCTTTTATATTTATTTGCCGCCAAGAAAATTTACTATTTCGATTTATACTCGTAAATTCCATAACATCTTCTTGAGAAGCACCATATACAATTCCTTGCATCTTTGCCCAAATAGCCGCCGATGTACACATAGGACAAGGTTCTAAAGTTGTAAATAAATAACATCCTCTCAGAAAGCGTGATCCGATTATTTCTGAGGCCTTTCTAATCACCTCTATTTCAGGATGATTTGTTGGATCATTTTTCTTCCGCAAACTACTACTTACTGTCGCCACTATTTTTCCTTCTTGATCTGTAATAAGTGCTGCAATCGGATACTGATTTTTTTCTATATTTTTCTTTGCCAAATCAATACATATTTTCATTGTTTGTTTAAAAAAAACCTCATTCATCATATCAATCCTTTTATATATTTGTCGTTTAGATCGTCTTCTTTTTCTAAGTAAATTGCACCATCTGTTTCCACTACATAACAATCTTTTTCATAGAGATCACTAAAATTTATCTGAATTTCTGAAGCATATTTTTCCTTTAATGGGTATAACGATTTTAATTTCTCTCTAATCTCTCTAATATTCTCATCTTTTTCAAATAATTCTTTTCCTTTTTCTCGCGGAATCAGTGTTTGAAAAGTTACCTGTTTAATGCCAGCCTTAATAGCATCATTTATTACCGTTTCAGCAAGATTAAAATTCTTATTCATTATCACCATATGAATAGTAACTGGTATCTGCTCTAATACTAATTTAGAAATATTCAAGTAAGTTTTTCTATACGCACCCTTTTCAGTTATTGTATCATGAAAATCCTCATCCCCATGTATACTTGTACAAATCGGAACCTGATATTTTATTAATTCCTTTATAATATCATTCGATACAAACAGATTACTATATATAACCGGATTCATTCCTAATTTAATACTATATGTAACAATTTCAAAAAAATCTGAGCGTAAAGTCGGTTCACCTCCTGTTAATTTTATCTTTTTTATTCCCAATAACTGTAATTCATCTAAAATTATTTTAATCTGTTCTGTAGAAAGTCCTTGAGATTTATTATTTGCAAGGCAAAAAGAGCATGACAAATTACAGGTTCTATTTAATCTTATATAAATATCCGATGGAATGAGTAGCGATTTATCTCCACACTGTTTTTTTTTATTAAAAATATATTTTTCAAACTCTTTCAGTACATCGCTATTATTCTTTTTAATCTGATCATTTTCCCACATTTCTTCTAAAGTCATCCATTTATATTTTATTCCATCCAAAATAAATTCCTCTCTCTTTAATATATCTGAAAATTTACTTATTGATATTTGATAATATTTATTATGATATAATCTTTTCGACTTATGAGCCGGAGAATATTTGGGTTGATACGGTATTTCCGATAAAAATTTTACATCTATATCACTACGTGCTATTTTTAAGCTAGCCGCTACTCTTGTTATAACATTATTCTCATTATCTTCTGGTGAAGAACGAAATGATAAAAACATATAGGTATTCCAATTTGGATAATATCTCAATAATACCTTATTGGCTGAATCACCTTCAAAATCATTTAAAATAGCAATTAAAGAGTATTGGCTCTCTGAACTACTTAACGCTTTAATATCATTATATAACTTTTCATAGTCAAATCGTCTTTTTCCACTGTTTTTCCAAAATTGAATACTCCCTATTCCAACAAGAAAAAAAGCCATTATATATAACAAGATATTAATCGCTATAATGGATATTTTAGCTGAATATATAGTAATTACAAACGATAAGCCTTCTATAATATATACTATACCATTAATCCACGAACCTCCAATATAATCTTTCTTTCCTTGAAGCATATCATGAAGACTATTACTATCAATATCTAATTTCATAACCTCTCCACACCTATCACTTTCATAAATCCAAATGATATTTTCATATATATTAATATACTTTAAAACTACAACTCCCAATAATCAAATAATGAAATTTGTCCGTCTTTTTTTACAACATTTTCTTTCTTAATAAAATCTATTAAGTCCATTTTTTTTATTTTTTTTGCATGAACTTCTGGTTCAAAAGTAACTTGATCTATATCAATTTCTTTTATGTCTTCAACTCGTGTACCTATAGTAAAAAAGCGAACAGCTTTCCTTTGTTCAATAGCTGATGCAATTTCGAAAAGTACACCATCTGCAATCGGACCAAAAACCCATAATTCTGCGCATTCTCTAATCAACTGATTATTACCTCTCCGAATTAAATCTCTGTCTACCCGATCTCCCAAAAAATAACCAAATACTCTAAATGGATTAAGTGGCAAAAATTCCTGCTCTAAAACATATTGACATACTACATCTCTACAATAAAAGAATGCTTTCGATTGTGCAGTGAAAATAAGTTTCATTTGGCTCGTGTTGCTTTGTTTAATATTCAATTCACTCATTCTATCATTTAAATATCTTTTTCTATCATCCGAAATCACCATTCCCATATAAGCACCACTAATTATTGCTGCCATTAGTCCTCTAAAGCTGCCTGTAGCATCTCCAATAAAGTAAATCCTATCATTTCCACATAGATTTGTGTCTAATTTAGGATAATATCCATAACGTTCAATCTCTGGTCCATAAACTTTTCCTTCTTCCGTATTCAATACTAAAGCACTTACCATTTCCTTTAATTCTCTATCAATTTTAGCCCCAAATATATATCTTGTTGATCCATATTCTTTAAGTGAAAATTCCTGCGTTTGAGAATAGTTCATAGCACTTTGCATATCCCTTGCATACTCTGAATTTTCATCTGTTGATCTTATTACAACTCCTATATTCGAATATTTCGATTCCTCACTTATCGTTTCTCCATTGTAGGTTATTTTTTTATTAAAAGCAGATTTTCTTACTGTTCCATTTTTGCAACAACAAAATGTTCTTTTTTCAGTTGTCTCGTCTATTTTCTCTATTATTTTATAATCCACCTGTTCCTTTTTATTTGGAATAAAAAATTTTTTTGGCACCTCTAGACGAATACCCATTTCTGAGCAAAAACTACTTTTAAGTTTCACATCCTCTGAAAATAATTTTAAACTACTGCTTTTTCCTGTCGCGATTATAATAGTTTTCGCATAATATTTTTCATTTTCACATTCTAAGCTATATTTCCCATTATTCTTATCTATATGCAGTACTCGTTTTCCATATATAATATTATTCTCAAGCTTTCTCTCAATGAAATTTAATATCTTATATCTCTGTTTCTCCGACAAATAACTAGAGGCATATTTTTTTTCTCTCTGATAATCTACCTTTTTTGTCCACTTATCATCCCACTCTTTTATATCTATTTCAAGTTCTTCAAATATGCTTTTCACATATTGATATGCCCTTTTTAATTTATCTTCTTTTAGCTTTGTCCACAAATTCGATGCAGATGGGGCATATGATAATTTCCCATCAGAATATAGTCCAGCTCCACCAAACCCATAACTAACATCACTTGGAATATTTTTATCACGCTTTTTATAATATTCTCCCTGTTCCACTATCACAAAATCTATGCCTTGCTCTTCCAGCACACATCCCATAAACAAACCGGATGGTCCCGCTCCAACAATAATCACATCATACATTATATTATTTCCTTTCATCTAAATACTATCGGAATACCAAAAAAATAGAAACAAGTGCCAAAAAAAGCGCTAGTGCACTTAAATATATTCCTTGCATTTTTTGATTTTCAGCTTGCAATTTTTCTATTTCTTTTTTTAATTCGTTTATTGCACCTTGCATTAAATTTGCTGGTAAATATGGAACAATAGAATCTTCATCTGCATATTGTCCAGAATATGCTGTTGTTGGTTCCACCAATTTATTAAATTCTAAAGTAGCATAATGCATTTTTCTTTTCAAATAAACTACCTTATTCGATGTATTAAATAATAAACAAAATAACTTTCCTCTGAATCCTGGATCAACCTGTGTACTATTTGATAAAATAATTCCTTGGCAAAATAATTTAACAGAAACATCAAACCTGGCTTCTACATCTCTAGGTATTTGCACCTTCTCGGCGCAAGATGCAATAACATAATCATATGGTTCAATTGCTAAAAAAGGATTTTTATCATTCAATTCTCCTATTTTCCCCGCATAATAGTATTCATCCCCTAAACTCAAATCATATGATGCATTGCTAATATTCTCCTTGGCACCATTTTTAATGAGTAAATCACATGCAATCATTTTTTCCATTAAATCTCTAGATAATCCACCCCCTGTATTTTTAAGTTCCCATAATTTTATTATTAATTTATAAGAGTCTTCTAGTGATTTATTAACTATACTATAGGTGCATTTTTTCCATCCATCATCTATTTTTTGTTGTTGCTCATACACTAATATGCTAAAAAATGTCCACTGTGTTATTTCCTCAATTTCCTTTATAATCATAAAATAATGCTCTAAAGAAAGCAAAATTACTGGAGTGCAGTTTCTGTTTACTATATTTTCAAACTCTGCTTTGAAAATAGCATATTTATATTCTCTTTTTTCTATCATAAATTCAAATTTTCTATTACTAATATTACTCATATTTTCTTTAGAAATAAAACATTTTTTCTTAAAAAGAGGATTATCACTTATCAGACGCAAATATTCAAATCTTGAATCTTTACACAAAGTTTCAACAAGATTATTTGCTAATTTCGCTTGACTTTCTACAATAATTAATGCATTATATAACATTTTTTTCTCCTCGAGACATATCAAAATCTACTCTTATTGACCATTGATTATTTTTAAAACTGATTAACTGATATATTAAAAGTTCTCCTTCTTTATTCGTTATACATATAGGAATATTATCTTTCTTTCCTGAGATAAAAGATAACCTATATTCTCCAGTTTCATCAATTCTTTCAGAAAATCCACCGATGCTAATATATATATCTTCTAATTCATCTGTCAATATTTCCCCAGATATCTCTAGTTCATATGGCAAAAATGTTTCTGCTATGAAAAAATCTAATAGTGGACTCCTATGAAATACTTTTGGCATTAATAACATTACCAATAAAAATATGCATATTCCAAAGACAAACCATGAAATATTAGGTATTCTGGCTTTTCTGATAATCCCTTTTAACATTATTTTTGTTTTTTTCCATCTATATTTTTTTTCACTTTTCATAACATCCTTTATTTTGCACTCTTGCAGCTAATAACATAATTCCTATTTTTTTCTGGTAAACGTATGTTCCAATTTGTATATCCAATAAATTACCGATACACTTTTGTTCTTCATCCCCCATATAATCAGTCGTCCATATCTTCCCATATTCATTTTAGAAACATCTATCCTCAGCAGAGCCTCTTGAATTTCTGACATTTCAATCATATTTTTTATCTGACTATATTTTTCCCTTTTAGATCCACTATACACATCCCCTAAATAACGATTGAGTGTTTTCACTAACATCGATATTAGAAGCTCTGCAGATTTTTTTTCATTCTCTCTTGATGCAATATTCTCCCGCTTCAGAAACCTTTCTCTGAAACGATATAAAGTGACGAATTTTTCAACCATCTTAGGATCCTGCACATGCATAATAGAATTGTCATTCTGTACATAATAATAAAACGGCTTATTTACATATGCAAATGATTGGATTACAGGAAACAATCTTAGACAAAACTCATAATCTTCCGCATATCTAATAATCTCGTCAAAATATATTTTATTATCTATCAAAACGGATCTCTTATAGATTTTCATGCATGCACTATTAACTGCATGAGTAGATATAATAAAAGGATACAGTAACTCCTGTACCTCCTTCCCACGAAAGATCCTCTCTGCCTGAATATCTATAGAATTGTTCGAACTAACTTTTCCTTCTTGATCAACATTATAAAAGTCAAAAAGCAATAAATCTACTTGCATTTTCTTTACATAGGACAATAACTTTTCACATGTTTCTTCATGGATGTAGTCATCTGAATCTACAAATAAAACATATTCCCCAGTTGCCATTTTAAGTCCGGAATTTCGTGCTCCGCCTAACCATTTGTTTTTCTGATGTATCACCTTAATCCGGTCATCTTTAGCTGCATATTCTTCTGCAATTTCTCCGCATCGATCGGGAGATTCATCATCCACCAGAATAATTTCTATATTATGATACGTTTGATTTTTCAAAGAATCAATGCATCTTGGCAAAAAGGCCTCTACATTATATATTGGCACTACAATACTGATATCTGGTTTCATACTATTTACTCATCTCCTAATGTTATCAATTTCTTGCAAAAGTCCATATAATTCTTGTCTGCACTAAATTTAGTTTCATATATTTCTCTTGCATGACGGCACAGCCTCTCATAATCCATTCCCGGCATTTTCACAAATTTACATATCAATTCTGATAATGCTGTAATTTCAAAATTTTCTTCCAATAAGAAACCGTTTACTCCATCCAGTACAATCTCAGCTGTTCCTCCTACATTTGTAGCAATCACCGGGATACCAAAGGAAATAGCCTCCATAATAGAAACAGGAAGTCCTTCGCTTGTGCTTACGTTTATAAATAAATTAATGTTATTTTCATTATAATATTTATAAATATCTTGATTTGGAACCCTCCCTTTGAATTCAGCCACGATATTATCTGGTAGCTTCATTGCTGATTCTTGTACTGACCTCAACAACTCTCCGTCCCCAAAATGTGTCCATCTGATTGAGACATCCGTAATCTCTGCCAGGCTTTCCAAAATTTTCTCGACTCTCTTTAACGGAATCACATTGGAACATGACAAAACATGAAATTCTTTGCTTCTTTTTGGTAGTTCTCCATTATAGTAATCGTTCACACCGAGATAAGAAGTTTGAATCTTATTTGCACACTCTGGATATTTCGTTCTAAGATAATTACTTCCCTGTTCAGAACATGGATACACTTTCATCATTTTTTCAATCATCATTTTTTGAAAAGGCTGATAATTCAAATATGCACGATTTTCATATAAATCAAATCCATGACATCTGGAAATCAGAGAAACTCTTATTTGTCTCTTCTTCAATTTCTCAAATATATGAATAGCTGTCATTCCGACAGTACTGAGCCAATAACTATAAACATATACTGTATCATCTGCTGTTAATAACAAACTATCTATCATTTCATTCACAGAACCGCAAGACTTTGAATATTTTTGGTCAAAAAAACAGGCTGCTGCAATTTTATTAATTCTTTTATTTCCTCTGCAGTTAGTTACTATTTCCCGTACGACATTTTTCTTTACAAAACTCTTCATATAATCCTTATGATTGATCTCTCCAAGTTCAGGTGAAAACACTTTACAATTATCCGGCGTTTTCCTTACATACGATTTATCATCTCGATCAGTAAGAGAGGAATAAATCAATACTTTTTCAAAATATTGAGCCAGATAATCTATTTCATTTTCAATAAAATTCTCTCCATTGGAATAAGGAAATTTTGATGTTACTAATATAAGAATTTTCATTTTTCACCAGCTTTCACTCTATATCTAAACATCTCTCATCCTACACTCTTTTCTGTTTAACGATATCCATCCCTTAATTTCACGAGAAACTAGCGCTTGATCTTCAACTTTTAAATATGGATGCATTGGCAATGCTAACACCGTTGTGCATAGTTTTTCTGTTACAGAACATTTCACATACTCTTTTACCTTTTCAAATGCTTTTTGGTTATGCATTGGCTTCGGATAATAGACCATTGTAGGAATTCCTTGCTCTTTTAACCAACTCTGTAAACCATCTCTTTCCTCTTCCGATTTCAATTGAATGGTATACTGCGCCCAACTAGAATACATGCCTTCTTGCACAATCGGTGTTTCCACAACATCTTTTAATAATTCTGTATACTGTTCTGCAGCTCTATTTACAGCATCCACTTCATATTCTTTGAATGCTTTCAGTTTTACTTGAAGAATTGCTGCCTGAATCGTATCTAATCTAGAATTCCATCCAATACGAACATTATCATATTTATAAGAACCTTTTCCGTGTACTCGAATGGAGCGCAAATATTCTGCCACCTTATCATCATTGGTAAAAATCGCTCCTCCATCACCATAACACCCTAATGGCTTTGCTGGAAAGAACGAAGTCGTTGCTGCATCACCAAAACTACATGCTTTTCGGCCACCAATCGCTCCTCCGAATCCTTGCGCACCATCTTCCAATACAAGAAGATTATATTTTTTTGCAAGTCTTTCAATTTCAAGATAATCTGCCGGCTGCCCAAAAAGATCAACAGCTATAATCGCTTTAGGACATAACTTTCCCTCTTCGATAACTGCTTGAATTGCCTTCTCAAGCGAGATTACGTCTGCGTTGAATGTATCTTTTCTCACATCATAAAATACTGGTGTTGCCCCCTCAAAAGATACGATTTCACCCGATGCAAAAAAAGTAAAATCCGGCACAAATACCGCATCACCCTCTTTGATATCCCATGCCATCATCATCATCGTGAGGGCATCCGTTCCGTTTCCACATGTAATACAATGTTTTACCCCAACATACTCTGCCAGTTCATTCTCAAGTTCTATGACCTGTTGCCCACTGATAAAATTACTGTCTGTTGCTACTTTTATCATAGCTGCATCGATATCGTCTTTCAACACGCGATACTGTTCTTTCAAATCTCTAAACTGCATAACTATTTTCCCTTCCACATGCTTTGCATTTCGTGCTATTTTTTAAGACCTCACCGCATTCACAAACCCAGCCAATCTGTTTCGCCGGAACTCCCGCCATCAATGCATAATCCGGTACATCCGTTGTTACAACTGCACCTGCTGCAATCATTGCCCATTTCCCAATCGTATGCCCACATACAATCGTAGCATTTGCCCCTACAGTTGCGCCTTCTTTTAATAAAGTTCTTTTATATCCGCTACTCCCCTTTGGATACTTTGCTCTTGGGGTTAAATCATTTGTAAATACCATAGATGGACCGCAAAATACATAGTCTTCTAATTCTACCCCTTCATAAATGGAAACATTATTTTGTACTTTCACACCATTCCCTATTTTTACATGATTCGAAACATTAACATTCTGTCCAAAGGAACAGTTCTCTCCAATTATTGCGCCTTTTTGGATATGACAAAAATACCAAATTTTTGTCCCATTACCAATCGTTACATCCTCATCTACATAACTACTTTCATGCACAAAATATTCTGCCATTTTAAAATTCTCCTGCCATATCTGTACTTGCAAAATCTATGACTGGAAATTTTACTGGTTTTCCTTCTTTCTGGCTCTTATAAATCGCAAGTACCAGTTCCAATGCATTTTTTCCGGCCCTTGCATCTACATAAGGTGTACGATTATTCTTAATTGCATCAATTACATCTGCATACAGACTTATATGACCATTTCCATAGACATTACTTGTCTGCTCTTCCAAGCCTTTATTTGTTTGATCTTCTTCTGTTTCATCCGAAAAATTCCAAACATCAATATTATTTGTAGACTTTCCACCAATCTTTACCGTTCCCTTTTCTCCAAACAGATATAGCGTTTCCTCAAGATTCTGTGGATAAACATTCGTAGTCCCTTCAATCGTTGCAATTGCTCCATTTTTAAATTTAACAACTGCCATTCCAGTATCTTCTGCTTCTAAATAATCATGGAACTGCTGTCTAGTTGCACCGTATACTTCTTCAATTTCATTCCCCATCATCCAACGGAGTAAGTCAATTCCATGAATACACTGATTCATCAATGCCCCCCCATCCTGCTTCCAGGTTCCTCTCCATGGCGCTTGTGTGTAGTAATCTTTATTACGATTCCATCTCACATGAATAGAACCATGTGACAATTTTCCAAACCTTCCGGCTTCTAATGCTTTTCTCATTTTCTGAATTGCTACATTGAATCTGTTCTGATGACAAGCAGATACTTTTATTCCTTTTTCTTCTGAAAGCTTGATAATCTTGTTCGCATCCTCTATGCTCATTGCCATCGGCTTTTCAATAATCACATGAATTCCGTGTTCAATGCAGTATAAAGCAATTTCTGCATGAATTCCACTTTCTGTGGCAATTCCAGCCAGTTCAATTTCATTTTCCTCAATCATTTTTTTGTAATCTGTATATCGTTTGATTGAGGTATCTTCTTGCAAATTATGTTTCATCAATAAATTTTCCATATGTTCTGGAACCACATCACATACAGCTACAAGTTCCAATTTATTATTTAAAACAGCTTTGATATGATTTGTAGCAATCCGACCACATCCAATTAAGGCATACTTCATTTCAAATTCCTCCAATGTAGTTTTTTAAAGAACCTCTATATTATTTCTTTCTTTTACATTTTTCATAATATTTTTTGTATCAAAAATTACTTTTGCTCCACGTTGAATCATTTCATAATCTACATTTGTGTGAGCTGCTGTTATCAAAACAATGTCATAACTTCCTACAACTTCTTCATTAATGTCAGATATACTCTGATATTTTTCTCCTTTATATTTATATTCAGAAACCCATGGATCATAATATTCTACATTCGCACCATTTTTCTGAAGAACTTCAATCACTCGTAATGCTGGACTTTCTCTGTAATCATCAATATCCTGTTTATAAGCCACACCCACAACCAATACTTTTGCACTCTTTAACGATTTTTCATGTCGATTCAATATCTTAGATACTCTTTCTACCGTATACTCCGGCATCTGATCATTGATCATCATGGAACTTTCAATCATAGATGTGTGGAATCCATATTCCCTTGCTTTCCAGGACAAATAATATGGATCTAGTGGAATGCAATGTCCACCCAATCCCGGACCTGGATAAAACGCTTGGAATCCATATGGTTTTGTTTTGGCTGCATCAATTACTTCCCACATACTGATTCCCATACGATTGCACAGCATCGTCAATTCATTGACAAGACCAATATTAATATTACGATATGTATTTTCTAAAATTTTTTCCATTTCTGCAACAGCCGGAGAACTCACTTCACACACATCTCCTTCTAATACAGCACGATACATTTCCGCAATCACTTCTGTTGCATCTTTTCCAATGCCACCAACTACTTTTGGTGTATTTTTCGTCTTGTAAATCAAATTTCCCGGATCTACGCGTTCTGGAGAAAATCCAAGATAAAAATCTTCTCCGCACTTCAGACCAGAACCCTTTTCAAGAATTGGTTTAATCAATTCTTCTGTTGTTCCCGGATATGTGGTCGATTCTAACACTACCATAGTCTCTGGGGATAAATATTTTGAAATTGCTTCCGTAGAAGATCTTACATAGCTAATATCCGGCTGTTGATGTTTATCAAGTGGTGTTGGTACACAGATTGCAATAAAATCCACATCTTTGACAAAACTAAAATCACTAGTAGCTTGTAACATTCCTTGTTTTACAAGTTCTGCTAAATCACTATCTACTACATCTCCAATATAATTTTTTCCCTCATTTACTAATTTCACTTTTTCTTCCTGCACATCAAATCCAATTGTTTTGAAACCCGCTTTCGCTTTTTCTACAGCAAGTGGTAAACCAACATACCCTAAACCTACAACTCCTACCTTAACTTCTTTGTTTTTAATTTTTCCTAATAATTTATTTTTCATTTTCATCACACTTTCCTTTATTTATAATATTGTTCTAGTACCACTCGGATCATTAATAGATAAACCTTCTCCGAAATTGTCTGATTTTTTGATCATATGTTTTATAAGTTCTTTATTGTATCCATCACCTTTTTCATTTGAATTTCCCATGTAAGATTTTTCTCAGCATACTTTCTCATATATTTATGAATTTCATCATGCTGTCTAACAAACAGCGCAAACTCCACAATTTGTTCTATATTAATTGGATCATCATTTTGTGATACTCGCATATGAAATTTTTCTTCTTTTGGGAATGCGTCATCTTCAGATGCATAAACAAACGGAATTCCTCTTGCACAATACTCTCGAGACTTCAAATCAGACATCTTTGATAAGCCTTCTCTATGGCCGGCAAGTACTGTCAATCCAATATCACAGTGGCAAAAAATTTGGTCTAAAGCTTCACCACTCTGTATACCATAAAATTTTACATATTCTGTTAATTGTTCATTCTTTACCATTTCTTTTAAATCTGATAATACATCACCATTCCCCACAACATGATATTTTACAATTATTTCAGGAGTTCCCTTAGAATAATAATTCTTTAATCCTGTAATAATTCTGTCATAACCATGTACTTTTCGCATCAAAGCAACTGTAATCAAATTTATTTCATTATCATTTTTATTCTTTATTTCAATATATTTTATCGAATTTATATCAATACCATTGGATATTTTCAATGCTTTTATTCCATAAATTTGATTGCATTCACCATAATTTACCACTAAATCAATATATTTTTTGATTTTATTACGGTTTCTTTTATCTTGCCAATAATTAAATTTAGTCACTATATTCGTTTGATTTTTCGTCTCAATATCATAAGGAAAAGTAGGTATTTCAACAATTATCTTACAGTAATTATGTAACTGTTTTATCATTCTGCAAAACACCCAGTCAGCGAGGGGATATCTAATATAACAAACATCTATATTTTTTTCTTTGCAAATCTTTTTGGTCATACCAAACAATTTTATATAAGCAACATAGGTTTTTACTTGTTTGGGAAATAAAACTATTTTCTCGTTTCCATAAAACATCACCCCTTTTCCTTCATCCAAACACAAATTGTATGTTTCATATCCTATCTTTTGAAATGCTTTATATTGTCCTATAATTTTTTTAGTAACACCTAATGACACTGTTGATCCTATATCATTAAGAGAAATCATTAAAATTTTCTTCTTCATTTATTATCCTCATTTTTACATATGTAAAACATTTGTAACTAACAATGTCTTGTGAATTTCGATTAAACACATCACATTATCTGTTCTGATTACACAATATCTTTCTTGTGACTTTATTATATAATAACAGCTTTGATACTACTGCACAAATAACAAAAACAAAAATTGACATCGGTAATACATATATTACATCTATTTCCTTTATTCTAAATATATGTCGAGAAAAAATAATACCAAAATCATGTAACATAAAAATTGGAAATGTTAATCCACTTATTCTAACGATCCATCCACTATTTCTTTCGGAAAACTTTTCAGTACACACCATCAAAAACCAATATGACGAAAGAGAACACAATATAGTAAACGGTGAAAAATAACCAAAAACATCTCCACCTGAATTACAAGTCACTTGAAATAGTGTTAAACAAAGATTTCCCACCAGGCCAGTGATTCCCATCATCATAAAACAAAAATGGTTTTTATATGTTCTTTTAGTATCCAATAAATATTTCCCAGCCACAAAGTAAATAACAAAACCAGAAACAAAACTTATTCTAAGATCAGTTGCCATCGACTCAAAATAATCAAATGCATCAAATTGAACCATATAACGAAGTGTAAGATACATAAAAGCAACAACTATAAAGTACAATAATTCCTTCCGATTAGAATTTTCCACTATCTTTTTCAAAAACGGCACAATCATGTACATTCCAATTGTCATCCATATATACCACATATGATAATGTCCATTTACCATGTTAATAATCAATGTTTTTACAAAAGAGAAATTCACATTTCTATAGGCTATCCATGCTGTATATATGGCATATAAAAACGACCAGGTAATAAATGATATAAATATAGGCGTTATGTACTTTTTGAACATTTTTGAAATTGTCACTGTTCTTCTGTTATCCAAAAAATTGGCTCCACTGATCATAACAAACAATGGAACTGCAACATGGCAGATCACTCCTATTATTTGATTGGTAATCTCTATTCCCCCTGCTGCGACATGAATCACAATAACAGCGAAACATGCTACAATTCTTGTTAAATCCATCCAATAATATCGTTCCTTATCCATTTTTCATTTCCTCTTTCTTCCCTCTCCAAAATTGTTTTAATATCTGCAATGAAGAACCTATCGCATATGTTACCACTACAACCAATACATATTGTATCTGCGGAAATTCAAATGCTCCAACAAATATTTGAATTACTAACTGATGAATGCAATATACATAAAGCGAAATTGCACTCATCCATTCAATGGCTTTACTCGGTTTTCGCTTCACTCTCAAAGCAACAGTAAAAATAACAGATGACAAAAAAATTACAGATACTCTTGCATATGACGGAATAGCAGTTGAATATCCATTCAACAAAAAAGTATCTTTCAGCAATAACTTCCATTCAGCAACAGCACAAATCACTCCTATGATACCTGTAATAGAGATGCAAATTCTATGATTTTCTTCTTTGCTCTCATAAAGATACGCTGCAATAAAAATATACGGAATAAATCCAAGCGGTGAAAAGTATCTCAGTGCTTCTATTTGCAGAGTTTCGGATCCAAAATATGTTACTATGAGCAATACTATTACGCTGATTCCTATTCCCACGACACTCCACATTTTCTTTTTGAGTTTAAACCGTTCCATCAAATAATAGAATAATTCCAAAAATACAATATAATACATCATTTGCTCAAGATAATACAATAATGTATCTCCACAGCAAATATAAGATGATAAATGTTCCTGAGTCCCCCCCTTCCTGGATTCCAGAACTGTCCAATATCAAAGATCCCAAAAATTATTCTCCAAATAATAAACAATCCCAGAAAATACAGCACCCTGTTTCGCATGAATTGGAAAGATGAATAATCAATTCGCTTTCTCTTCTCCAAATAGAGATAGAAGGAAATCATAAAAAAGATCGGGACTGCCAAACTCAATATATTCGTATAAATAATGTCCTTCCAATTTATGGTGTTAACCAAAGGTAAAATCATGGAGGGAGATTCTCCAAAAGGTCTCTCGTGATAGGCAATAACTAACAACGGTAGGAATGCCTTTAAATATGTAATTCCATACACTTGTTTCTTCATATAGTCTCCCTATTACTTACTTGCTTACATATTTCTGTAAATACTTCTTTGACTCTTTTCGCTTTTGATCAATTATTTCATTTATAGATTCATACTCTATACTATGGAGTATATATTCTCTAACATCTTTTTGGGTGGAATATAAGAAACTTTGCAGTCCCAACTCTTTCAAGACAGATTCCACCTTGCTTTTTCCTGCTCCCATACATATGAACTGTTTATTATATTGAATCGACATCACTGTTCCATGAAAAGTATCTGTTATCACATAATTTGCATTTTTCAAATATCCCAAAAACTCGCAAGGACTGCATGCAATCGATTCATCGCACCAGTCATTTTTAAATCCAATTGAAACTAATGGTAATTGCACTTCTTGCGAAAATCTTTTTGCAACTTCTATATACTCTTCCGAAAATCCCCAGGCACCATCATAAGTATAAACCAGAATATAATCTTTTTTATTACATGGTTTTTCAATTTTGCTCCACTCTATTAAAAACGAGGGATCTAAAACACGTGGTATCCTCTTTTCAGGCATTATTTCTTTCAAGAATTGTTCTGTAGCATCATCGCGTGCTGATACTTGCCTCAATCCTTCAATACCTTTCACAAAATGTCCATATTCTTTAAAATCATCTGCCCCACTTCTTCCAATACACGATGCATAAGAGATTACATTTGATACTGGAAGATTTAAACCATAATATTCCGGCGCCTGAGTAAATGTTCTATTGTTAATATTCCAGATCTCATCACTCCCTATAATAATCAAGTCAAAATCTGTTTCTTTAGAATCGGCAATATGATATAATTTCCAGTCTTTCAAATATCCTCCTATAAGCTTGGCAGAAAAAATATCCCTGGAAACATTCCGATTAAACTGTTTTCTCAAGCGGTACTTTTTATTATACAATGTATCTAATGGTAGAAATTTTGCCTCATGTCCCAAATCTTGCAAATATTTTTGTAAACCATACGCTTGATAAAAGCTTCCGTAATTATAACACTTATAGATAGTTACAATACCTATTTTCATTTTCCTGTCACCTTATCCTTTATCTCCATCATACTCCAGAGTATCTTATTTTCTTTTCTTAGTTTTTCTTTATAAACCAACCTTCGTAACGCTTCCATCACTTTTTCATCTGTATGATATTTTCTGATAATTTCTTGCACTCGAATTCTTTTTCTCTCCTCATCAGCATGTGTCCCTGCCATAGCTTTAAAATCACACAATTTCTTTTGTGCCTCTTCTACCTTGTTAAATGAAATTTCACCAATATATCCTTCTGTCTTCAGTTTTTCTACCACCGGAATCAACTCCTTACTTCGAACAATCATCATAGAAGTTCCCTCTGTCTCTTCTTTATATTCCGGAAGCCATGCATCCATAAATGTAATGTCTGCTTGATCTGCAAAAACATCTGAACAGTAGTTACAACATTTTTGTGCAAACAAACGTCTCCAAAACAAATATCCAAATTCTTCACTTCCGTATGATTTCCAATCACTTCCTTCTTTAAATGTTAAATGTATTCCGTAATTCCATGCTGGTCGTTCATCATCTCTAAAACGAAATCTACACGATTGAATTTCTTCTCTTTTCTTCTTTCTGAACCAAGCTAAAACATCTACCATTCGCTTACTTGGCATATGCCCACATACCAGGCCTGCAACAACCGTTATTTTTTCTCTCCATTTTTTGCTTCCACTCTGTAAGTTTCGAATTGCTGTCACAAAACATGGGACGCCAATAATTGCAATTTTTCCTTTTTCTTGTTCTATTTTCTTCAAAACATTCTCAAGTGTGACCGGATAATAAGCAGATCCAAGACAATTTAGCAATTCCTCTTCATTATGACATACCGTATATGCAAACAATTCATCAGAATTACTGGTTGGATACACTGAAATTACAGATGATACAACTCCCGTTTCCAGCAATTGATTGAAAAACCATGTACAGCAGCCACCTGATGAGGCATCCGCTCTATACTTTCCAGACCAACCAATATAACATTTTTCTTCAAGAATTGCTTTTTCCTTTTCTCCAGCATTATCAGCGAATGGACATACTTTTAAACATTTCTGACAGTCTATGCACTTTTGTAATGTCACAGCTATTGGCCGCAGCTCCCCCACTTCATTTTCTTTCATTGTCAAATAGTGATTTGAACATGCAACTGTACAAATTCCACATCCCGAACACAGACCTGTCTTTTGATTTTTAAGCAGTACATTCTTCATACCTACTGTCACCTTTCGTATATTTATCCCCAAAAATACTTGATTCTTCCAATTACACGCATTTTCCAGATTTCATGAACACATAACCGCAAATACTTACGTCCCTGAATCCACTTTATCTTCCTTAATAGTTCCATGTCTTCTATTTGTGTTTTATACAAATTTATGATTTCTTGAACTTCTGCTTCATTACATATTTGTTTCAGATTCGCATACTTTTCTTTTAGACTTGCTGTATTTCCTAATGAATAGAGTTGATCAAAAATGTTCAAACATATCTGCAAATAATTCTTTGCATTAGAACTTCTTAATTTCATACAATCACAGCCATATTGCTCCTCTATAGCTTCTATCAATTCTACCTTCGCATCATTACCTGCCTTGTAGTATTCGTATTGCCTCTTATGATATTTCGCACATATACTTCCTGTATTTCTTATATAATGATATAGACACTCCTTTATTACAGCAACTTCTTTTGTGTATTGTAAATATTTACTAAAAAAAACTGTATCTTCCGAGATCATAATTCCTTTTGGAAACTGTATATGATTCTGATCAATCAAACTTTTTTTGAACAGTTTATTCCAGGCATAGGCACCATATTTTCCGTTAATAAAAAAGATACTTGCGTCTTTTCCTGTAACAGGGTTCTCTCCAAATTCAATTTTTTGTTCCATAATGTTGTTCTCTGAGAATTCTTCAAAGTACCCACAAATTACCAGATCTGAATGTTTACTTTTTGCCTCTATATACAGTTTTTCAATCATATTTGATTCAATATAATCATCTGGATCTACAAAGGCTATATATTCTCCATGTGCTATTTCCATACCTGCATTGCGGGCATCGCTGAGCCCACCATTCTGTTTATGAAGAACACAGCATTTTCTATATTGATCTGCATACTCATCTATAATCTGCGCACAGCCATCTGGTGAACCATCATCTACCAATATAATTTCGATTTCTTCCAATGTCTGCTCCAATAAAGAATCAATTGCTCTGCGTAAATATCTTTCAACATTATAGATGGGAACTATAACACTAACCTTATATTCAACTTCTTTTTTCATATAAATCGTACCATGCTTCCAAATTTGTTTCTGTATCAAACTTCTTATCTCTCATCTTTTGATGAATTTTATCTATAGAAACCGAATTTTTCACTGATTTCAACCTTTTTATACACTCTATCCATCTTATTTCTGAATCAATAGGCAAATACTCTACCAGACCTTCCTGTAAATCTGCTTGTTTTGTAATTACATCTGATATTAAACAGTAACATCCTGCTGCCTGAGCTTCCACTACAACCACCGGAAGCCCTTCATAGATGGACGGCAGTAACATACCATCTGCCATCTTTAGCAATTGAGGAATATCCTTTCTTAATCCAATATAGTGAATTTTTTCTTCTAGTCCAGCACTCTTCACTGCTTCCAGGAACTCTTCCTTAAGTGGTCCTTCTCCCGCCATTAAAAGGATCACATTTTCTTCTTTCAGTTTCTCCATAATTTTAATGAAAAAAAACTGATTTTTTTGGGGAGAAAACCGACCTATGTGCAATAAAATCATTTGTTTATCATCTTGATAACCATATTTATGTCGCAAATCATATTTTGTTTCTGGGATATGGAATGAAGCAATGTTTACTGCATTCGGGATAAATTCGTATGCACTTTTTTTTCCATACAAAAACTCTGCTGCCAGATCACTGCAGGCAACTTTTCTTGTTGCAACCTTATTATTTAATTTTTTCAATCCATCAGCAAACAACTTACGCACAAAAGACTCATTTCTTTCATCAAAAGCCTGATGACTATGGCTGATACGGATCGGAATCCCCGCATTTTGAGCCGCCAAAAGAATCAGACCATTGTGATGAATGTTATGTGCATGTACTGCGTCATAATGTTCTCTTCGAAATATTTCCTGAAACTGTTTATAAAATTCCATAGGTCCAGCTTCTGAAAGGTTCTGAATTTGCAGCACCTTTCCACCAATCTTTTGAATCTCATCTTGGTAGCTATTTTCAGGAGGCGCATCATACACCGCAAAATCAACTGCATATTTTTGATGATCCATTTTTCTAAATATATTCATGACAACTCCTTGAACCCCTCCCGATATTTCAAGGCTGTCAAAAACTTCTAATACTCTAATCATGCTTTCGAATTCTTCTTTCTTTCAACATTGAATTAAAAATAACTTGTACTTTACCATACAAAAATATAAAACTATCTGTTCTTCTCAAAATTATGAAATATACTACATTGGGAATCATACATGCTATCATAAGTTTTAACAGAACTGCTATCATATTTTCGCCATTAACAAAATCACATAATATATGGGTAATATAAAACACCCCAATAGCTAATATGGTATATAGCACATACTCTACATAATATGGGTAAATACTTTTCTTAAATCCATGTTTAAAAAGTGCATATGGATCATACCAAACATTTGTGATTAGTCTAGATATTGCTGTTGCTGCTAAAATTCCGAACAATCCATAATATTTTCCTAACAAAACAGATAAAACAAGATTCAAAATAGCCGTTACAAATGTCATATATTGTCCATATCTAAATAGTCCAAATGTATCTTTAAACACCCAAACAGCATTCATCATCCCTTTAATATAAAAGTTTATCGCAATAATATATACGATATAATCTGGAAGAAGATACTCTGAACCAATCCAAATAGTAATAATCGGATTAATCATCACAGCAATGCCTATAGAAACCCAACTATACAACCAAAAATTTGCCATATGAATAGCATGAAATACTCCGTTGCTTTTTTCCAAATTTCCTTCTGCATTTAGATTACCTACACTAGCCGAAATATTGCCAAATAGTTGTCCGAGGAATGTAGTAAACAATGTAATAAACATCAAATAGTTTGAATACAATCCTACCTCAATAATCCCGCCAAACATACTAATAATTACATTATCTGTACTATTAACAAGAATTGTTGATATTTTTTGTAACATCAATGCCCGAATATTTATCCATAATGATTTAATCACTTGTGAATCTAGTTTTTTTAGACTTTTCTTTGTTTTTAAAAATGGATACTTTTTATCCACATATACGGAAATCCAAATATTATTAGCAACAATAAATAGAGATTCAATTAATAAATACAGATAAAAGTTATGAAAGCAAACCAAAATAATGCATTGAAAAATCGTTCGTAAAATGTTACAGATTTCTTTTACCATTTGAACAATATAATTTTTTTGATCAGAGATCAAAAGTGAAGTCTTATAGGAAAAAAAATAAGTAATAACTGTATTAAATAAATAAAAAACATATATAGGTATAATCTCTTTATCTATTCCGCCAGCATCCTTGATAATAAGATGTAAAAAAGGAATTAGTGCTAATCCTATTACAGAGACAACAACACCAATAATCATATATGCTTTTTTGTACAATCTCATAAGAGCTGCTATTTTTTCTTCATCTTTACTAGCAATCGGCTTATACAATGCATAACCAATTGCTGTACCCACTCCCAGTTCTGCAAGTGATAGCATAGTCAATATTTCAGAAAACAAACCATTCACACCAAGATATGCTACCGATAAGCACTGAATAAAAACCGTTCTTCCTATAAATTTAAGAATAGCCTCTATCCCCTGCCCACCAACACCAAATATTATATTTTTAACTGCATTTTCTGTTCTTGACCTCATAATACGCTCCCATTAACGTTACTCACACATTTAAAACTCGATTCCAGAAATAATCTCTCCTTTCAGACAATATTTCTTCTGAATACTTCTTTGAACGTTCAAAATTCTCTATTGCACACAATTCCATATATTTCGGATGTTCTATCATATAACAAACCATATCTGCCAACTCATGATAATCTTTTCTTTCATGTATACAATCATCCCCCAACTGTTCTGGAACTGCTGTGCCTGCACCTCCAATAGCAGGGCAGCCTCTGCTCATAGCCTCTATTAGTGCTCTTCCAAGAGTCTCCTGCAAACTCGGCATTATAAAAATATCAATATGATCCAACCAGTTCAGAACAGGATTACCTCCCGGCAATGCTCCTGAAAATTCCACCGAGTCGAACACTCCACACTTTTTCGCCAACTGTTCCCACTTATCCTTTTTACCATCCCCCAGAAAACACAGCTTTACATTTTTATGTTTTTTCAGTATTTCCTGCATTGCATAAATAGCAGTATCATGGCCTTTGTATCCCACATTCAATGATGCAATTAACCCCAGACGAATCGTATGATTCATATTATCATGAATTCTTTCTATCCTTCTGTTCAATACATCATCATCACTTACCGAAATATTAGTATCAGAACACCCCATATTAAATTTATGGTTTGGATATCTTTTCTGAAGAAATCTTCTAGAAACATATAATACGTTGGAGGCTTTCTTTACACATTTTCTTTCAATCAAGAATGATATTGGTGCGTAACATTTTCCAACCAAAGTACCATAGTTCCACAAATCATCCCAAGTACATCCTACTACCTCAATCATATATTTTTTGTGCATTTGTTCGGCAATTTTACATGCCAAATACCCCAAATTACTTGGAAGACGTATCACGACACAATCAGCTTGTTCCATTTGTTCAGCAATAATACTTTTAGCTTCACTACATTTTTTCAGTCCACTAAATGACATTAAATTCGGCAATCCAAAAAATGATACATTTTTGCCACTGCTAATACTTAAACTTTTTACCTCTGAGTAATCCTTAACATCTTCGATTCGACCACCAACAACAATTTCGTCAAAATATCTTAAATACCGCTTCCACAACAGTTCATACGCAAAATGCCCATAACTGTAATACTCGTTCCCATATTTCCAGAAACGATTATCATGAATAAACAGCATCTTCATTACTTTTCCTCCTACATCGTACACTCTATCCAGACATTCCTTTAGCACTTAACCAGTTGCAGGTAACTTTTCTTTTTTGTTAGGGTACCATTCTGCGATTCCGACGGATATAAATAAATAAATAAAAAACCAAAACAAAGGCATTCTATGGAAAGAATGGAACCAATTAAACACAAGAAAACTAATAAAAGCCGCAGACATTTCTGATGACTTTGCCCTTCTTGTTCCTTTCCATGCCGCAAATAACATACTGAGCAAAGCAAATAGCCCAATAATCCCATAATCCATCATTATATAAATATATGTATTATGGGATTCCATGTTCCCAAATGCAAACCAATTTCCCGAATAGGCTCCCGGACCATTTCCTACAATAGGAGAATGTAGAAATGCCTGAAACCCATGCAACCAAACCATTTTCCGGGTATCTAATTGATTTGCATCCTGTGCAGTTTCCGCATAATAGTTATCCATAAACATTCCAATATCGCTAAATTTTATTATAAAAAATACAATTATTATGATGTCTATCACAATAAGCAGTTTATTTCCTTTTCCTGTCGTAATTATTTTCACTGTTTCCATTAGCAAGTAAATAACCAGTGCAACAACACTAGAAATAATAAATGTATCACTCTCAGTTAAGATACCTATAATAATGGAACTAATCACACAAATCGCACAAATCACACGACAGCTTCTGACATTTTGCGGACTCTGCTCTTTTATCTTTTTAAAAAAATATAATGCCATCCAGGGAACAAGAAAAAGAACCTCTCCCAGTTGATTTGGATCTGACGAAAAACCTGCAAATCGTTCCCCATAATACATTCCCATACCAACAGCATACATTCCAAAATATATAATATTTGCTATTGTCTGAAACACAAAAAAACTATACAAAATCCCCAACAAGTTTTCATATATTTTAACTTTTTTAAATACTTTTAAAATCAGAAACCCTACAAAAACAAATGCAAACAAGTCATGAGCCATTTGCATATAGTTATTAACAGTCAAAAGATTCCATGCTATTCCGAAGGGAATGACCACCATAAGTAATTTTACATATTGTATTTGGGTACGCTGATACTCCCTGATAGTTTCTGTTGTTGAACACTTGCCGCACATCCCTATATATAATAATAGTAGTTCTGGAATACCAATAACCGATACGACTCGAAGCTGTGTCCAAACAGAACATACCAATGCAAGTGCAAATAATTTCTCTATTCTGGATGCAGATACTTTATACATTATTTTTCCTCCAGCTGCAGATGTTTAATTTCACACATAAATTTAGGAAGGACTTCCTCAATACTGTAATTCATTACCTTCTTTTTATTATGCACTCCATATTTTTTTCTAATATCTTCATTAAACCACATACTTTCCAATGCATCTTTAAAGGAATCAATATCACTGGAATCAACCAGAATCCCGCCTTCTTTATCTATTAGATCCACATTTCCTCTTATATTTGATGCGATAACCGGCAACCCACTAGCCATTGCTTCCATCAAGGCAACCGATAGCCCTTCTCTATAAGATGGGAAACAAAAAACATCTGACGCCGCATATAATTCTGCACAATCTCTTCTATACCCTAATAACCTCAGGTCAATTCCATAGGCATCTGCTTTCTCCATTAATTTTTTATCTTGATTACCAACTCCAGCAATTAGATAATATACATTTTTAATTTTACTTTCATGCAAAGCATCTAAAATGACAGTATGATTTTTGTTCTCATTTAATTCTCCTACAGAAATGAGTACAAATGCATTTTTAGGTATCCCCAACTCTTTACGTTTTTTTTCACGATCATATTGAATCGAATCATATTTTTTAATATCAACCCCAACTCCTGCGAGAAAGACCGTTTTTTGAGCCTTCATTCTCTTTTGAGCCAGTTTGTAATCTTCCGTATTAATTGTTATAAGAACATTTGTCAAATACGACATCATTTTTTCAATAGGATAGAAAATCATCCAATTAATAAGCGGAGCCTTATGATAAAAGTGAAAACCATGCGCCATATAAACAACAGGAATGTTCCACCTTTTTCCTACAAGACGCCCCATAACCCCTCCAACTGGCTCATGGCAAAATACCAGTTTTGCATTACTATAACGAATCGTCTTTCTCAACTGAATATATGCCTTTATATTACTAATAGTAAAAGGATTTCTTGTAAATGCCATTTCTTCAAGTTGGATTCCTAATTTTTCTAATTTATCAAAATGGTCTCCCGTTCTTGAACATACGCATCTAACTCTAAATCCCATCTTCTCAAAACTCTTTATATAAGGTACTAAAAAACTAAGAATCATCGAATCTGTTGTACATATAATAAAAATTTCAGATTTCATTCTCTTTCCTGCCATTCATTATCATTATAGTTTTTCCCTAAAACAGCAAAAATAGTTCTAAACATAGTAACAATATCGTTCCAAAAATTAAAATTTCTTATTGCTTGAAGATTATACTTCATTTTCTCAGGAAGAACTCTTTCTATGTATATAACATCAACATCTTTTGCCCCATCCAGCAATTTATCTTCATCTTTATAGCGGATACTAGCTTCAGATGTAATACCTGCTGGAAGCAATAAAGTGGCCATCATTTCACCCGTATACGCTTTAACATATTTAACTACCTCCGGTCGGGTTCCCACAAATGACATATTCCCCTCTAAGACATCTAACAACTGAGGCAGTTCATCTAATCGATAGCGTCTTAATAGCACACCTATTTTTGTGATTCTTGAATCATTATTAACTGTTACTTGAGTTCCTATTTGATCTGCATTCACAACCATTGTTCGGAATTTATGAATCCGAAATTCTTTTCCATACGTAGTAACGCGTGTCTGGCGATAGAAAACTCCCCCTGGAGAATCCAATAGAATAAAAACAGAAATTACAACCATTGGAATCGAAAACAAAACTAATAAGATTAATGCTATTAGCACATCAAAACATCTTTTCACCACAAGGCTAAATTTATGTTTCTTCAAAATATTATAATATCGCCGAACTTCCTGCGTTTGCATATTGAGGGGAAGTTCTTCCCATTTTCTTAAAAACATCATTCGTTCTCCCTATAGCTGCTTACTTATATTGCTTGATAACTTTCTTGAAACAGTCTACTACATAATCTACATCTTCATCACTTAAACAGGTATGTAAAGGCAAAGATATTAAATTATGAAAATAATCATAAGCATTCGGAAAATCTTTGATATTCCACTGTTCCTTATATGCAGTCATCATCGGAAGCGGCTTATAATGAACATTTGTTGCCACACCCAATTCCGCCATCTTCACTATGATTTCATTGCGTTGTTCTTCTGTTATCCCAGGGATTCTCGTTAAATACAAATGTCCTGAACTACGGAAATCCTTTCCACTATGGATTAAATGCATAACTCCCAACTCGTTACACATAGAATCATATTTTTTTATAATATCATGTCTTCTGCTTATCAAACCTTCATACCGTTCAAATTGCTTAAGTCCAATGGCCGCCATAATATCTGTCATATTACACTTGTACCACGGACCAATAATATCATATTCCCATGCACCAAGTTTTGTTTTCGCCAACGCATCTTTACTCTGCCCATGTAAACTCAATAATTGATACTGATGATACAATTCTTCATCATCAATCCCCGGAATACTTTTCCAAGTACTTGCTCCTCCTTCAGCTGTAGTAAAATTCTTCACTGCATGAAAACTAAAGGATGTAAAATCAGCAATCTCTCCAGCCATTTTTCCATGCCATCTAGCACCTAAAGAGTGTGCGGCATCAGCTAAAACAATCACTCGACCTATGGCTTTTTGAATATCATTTCCAGGATGAAAAAGATGTTTTTTTCTTTCTACTGCCTGAAAAATACGTTCATAGTCACAAACAATTCCACCTAAATCAACAGCAATAATTGCCTTGGTCTGCTCAGTAATAGCTGCTTCCATAGCCTCGTAGTCCATTTCTACACAGTCCTTTTGAGAATCTACGAACTTTACTGTCGCTCCAACATGAATTGCTGCTGATGCTGATGCAGAATATGTATATGCAGGAACTATAACTTCATCTCCCTCTCCAATTCCAAGAACTCGAAAATTAAGTTCCTCCGCAGCTGTGGCAGAATTTAAACATACTACTTTATTAGTATTGCAGTACTTAGCTAATTTTTTCTCTAATTCCTTAGTTCTCGGTCCAGTTGTAATCCAACCGGAGCGCATAGCTTTCACCACTTCCTCAATTTCCAATTCTGTAATGTCCGGAGGACTAAATGATATATTTCTTTTTTCCATAATCTACCCACCTTGATATACTCTTCACAACTTTACGTATTCTTCCTCATTTACCTAAACACTCTCTTTTACATTTTTTCCTCCCTCAGCAGCTTCTCATACGCTTCGCCTTTTTTCTCGCTTCCATGCTCCCCTGCCGGATGATAAGTCGTTACAACTTCTGCTACTTTTTCACGGATATCCTCTGCATTTACATATGCCATATCCATCAAAGTCTCCAGCTCTTTTAAAAACGTTTCAACTTCAAAAGGAATCGGACATCCGATATGGATCAATTCATTTCTTGTTTTCTTCAGCCCTTCCTCTGCCATCAACTTCTCTTCATAAAGCTTCTCTCCCGGTCTCAAACCTGTATATTCCACTTTGATATCAATATCAGGCTTCATACCCGACAACTTGATCAGGTTTCTTGCTAAAGTATCGATCTTCACCGGACTTCCCATATCCAGCACAAAGATTTCTCCGCCATGCGCATACGTTCCTGCCTGCAGAACAAGGCTGACTGCTTCCGGAATCGTCATGAAATAACGGATAATATCCGGATGAGTCACCG
>OFMF01000774.1_pt1 | contig 29373 bp, 26 predicted proteins | sample 1541771 | NCBI WGS metagenome assembly OFMF01 (sample SAMN04209235, study PRJEB22552) | human gut metagenome | biome: gut; material: feces | host: Homo sapiens | place: USA: Oklahoma
TACACAAACGAACCCACAGATTGCCAAAGTGATCATTTCACAATTTGGCGGCCCGGACGGGGAGCTCGCTGCATCGATGCGGTATTTATCTCAGCGGTACACCATGCCATATAAAGAGGTGACAGCAACACTTACGGATATCGGTATATCGGTATCAAAATTGCGCACGTTATTTTTCAATAAAAGATGTTTCTAAAATCTCTGTTTTGAAAAATTCCCGTTTTCCAGAAGTCCTGATTTTCAAACGAATTCCTACGGGAATACATTTCAGCCAGATATCCAGAACGCCGCCTTTATGAACTTCTATATAGTCTAATACTTCCTTATATAACAGTTCACTATTTTCTCCAATATCCATGATTTCATCTAAAGCTTGTATATACTGTTCCATATCATTCACTTGACGAGATTGTACCTTGTCCTTTGACAATGCTTCTGCTAATTGAATATTAAGGTTTTCAAGTTCCTCATTATACCAATCTGTCTGTTTTTTTAAATCTTCTTTTGTGATAAGTCCCTCAAGCATTAAATCAATAGACTGCCTTTTTTTCATTTCCAGCTTTTCTATTTTTTTCTGGATTTTTTTAGAGTTCATTTTTTTTTCGGACTCTTTTTGAAGTTTGGAAATATCTTCTAAAATTTCTTTTTTTAAGGTATCTTTTTCACCTTGAACAAATGTAATACAATAGTTCATACAGGTTTTTAATGCGCGTTCATTGATAGAAGAGTTACCACAACCAACATTTTTTCCGTCAGCGTCTTTCTTTAAAGCTCCATGATTAGCCGCTGAATGACACCGCCATGCTCTGTATACTCCACCATTTTTCAGGTTTTTTGTTCGACTGACAAATCGACTGCCACATTCTGCACAACGAATTTTCCCACTGCACCAATAGCGATTGCTGTGCTTTGATTTCTGTTCTTCTGACGGAGAACGTCGTTTCAGTTCTTCTTGTGTACGTTCCCATAACTCCCTGTCAATAATTGGTTCGTGATGATTTTTCAAATATACCATGTCCTCCTCTCCATGATTGTATTTTTTTGCATGAGTCAAATAATTGGGTGTATACGTTTTTTTCTGCAACAGGTCACCTACATATTTTTCATTTCGCAGTACCCGAAGGATTACGGTATTCGACCACAAAGCAATTCTTTTAGGGCGCATGCCTTCTTCCAGAAGTTCACGGGCAATAACATGTGTTCCTTTTCCTTCATTCACATATTTATGGAAAATTGCTTTGACAACGGGTACTTCTTCTTCGTTAATAAAAAGTTTTCCATTATGAACTGTATAACCAAGCAAATCTCTGCCAAAAACAACACCTTTTTCCATTTGCCTTTTTTGTCCCCAGCGAACCCTTTCGGACGTTTTTCGTGACTCTTCCTGTGCAATACTAGCCATAATCGTCAAGCGCAGTTCACCATCCGAGTCCCTTGTATCAATGTTATCAATGGTAAATATTACACCAACACCAGCTTCTTTAAGCTGTCTTGTATAGGAAAGCGTATCAACTGTATTTCGGGCAAATCTGCAAACTTCTTTTGTTATGATTAAATCAAGTTCTCCATTCAAGGCATCTTGTATCATCTGATTAAACCCTGTTCTGTTTTTTGTCTGTGTTCCACTGATACCTTCATCATAGTAAACATCACTTAATTTCCAATTTTCATGATTTGTTATGAACTCTGCAAAATAACTTCTTTGACTGGATAAAGAATTCGATTGGTCTTCTTTATCTGTGGATACTCTGGCATAAGCCGCAACTCTTAATATTTTTTCATACATTTCTGTGCTACCTCCATAAAAATAGCACATCAACAGATATCTTTATTATAACAGAATATCTATTGATGCGCAATAATACATCATCTATTTTTTATAAATCAAAGAATTAAGTTGCGCATCTGAAAGCAAATTACGTTTATGTAATTCTTTGTAAATTCCTTTCTTCAGGACTTCCCGAAAATCCTTTTGATTATTTTCAGAATATAGATGCTGACTTATATTATTTTCTTTCGAGAATTCATACAAATCTTTCATACAAAAAAATCACCCAATTAACCTTACAACCATTATATGAACTTATTACCATATCCGTTCCCCCCCTTAGAAGAAAAGGTAATATCAAGAATTTTATTCCAATAATAATTTTTCTTGTATTCCGAAGGGACAGTCATCTTCCGAGGTTAGTGTGCAGAATTCTTCCTTCCTCCTTAGATATTTTTCCACAGACTCATAACTTGTAACTGTTCCATTTCTATCATAAATTCTGACCTCATGTATTCGCCTTAAAAATGCATTCCATGACTCGGGATTCTCTTTCTGTACCTCTTTGTACTGTACCCCTATTTTGGCTTTACTCAAAATTTCTTTTGTATAGAGTCGGTACTATCTGATGTATCTATTTGCTTTTGAACATGTGAAACCACTTCATCTACTTTTTTCTGATGAACAATGCTCAATTTTTCTGAACATATAAACCCTGCCTCGTATAATTCCGCCTTTTTTATCATTTCTTCCGCACAGCTATATTCACAAGCTGGCATCTCAAAGCTCTTATATTCTCCCTCTTTATTTTTATAATGATAAACAATCACATTTAAACGTCTGAAAAACTGGCTGATTGAGTCAATATTTTTCTTTGTATCATCTACCATAAATCTATAAACTTCTTCTGGTGGATATATCGAACAAATTATAACATTTTCCCACAAGTTATATGTATTTTGAAAACGACAATGTTGCTGATTACGACTATACACATCAAGCATGGATAACAACTGTGCATAGGGAATATTTCCACGAAATTCATCTAATAATACTATCTTCGCCGGATTGTTCGCATAAAAGTCAAATCCTCCTCCACTCGAACCCGAATTCGCATAATCATTGCAAAGATACACTTCTTCAGGAGAGAATATTTCGCATAGCTTAAAATAAGAGTACGTCTTTCCGCTACCGCTTCTTCCAAAATGGTATTCATTCCACATAGTCTTTATCAAAGGTATTTCAGCTATCCTCTTTGCAAGATAATGTGACTTAATCATTTTCTCATACCTTCTATATCGGAAAGACTCTGCATATATTTGCTCTGGTGTTAATCCTTCTTCCAGTAATTCCTCAATAACTTCTAGGTCACTTCTCAGTCCTTGTCTATCCTGAATTACTTCTAGCCCCTTTGTATAAAGAACCTGCTCACCCTTCTCTGCGTAATCCCCCTCTTTACATATATAGGCAGTTAATGCCTGCTTACCTCCTAATTGAGGTTCAATGTGAGAATCGAATAATATTTCAGATACTTTTTTTAATGTCGTAGTATTTCCATAACAAGCAATATGACAATGATAACAACCTGTACTTGACACACATACAGCAATAGCAGCTTCTCTTTTTGCTCCGCTTTCTTCCCACAGTCTTATAAAATACTCTGCAAGATATTCAGGACACTCATATTGCTTTTTTTCTAATCCTGCCTTTTCCATATTTGTCACATGAATTGTTCCAACCCAACATCTCCCGCGGGTCTTTGGTGAAAATCCCATTTTAATCACATCCTTATCTGATTTGTCACATTATGGCTGTGACGAAAAAACCTTGTAAAATCAATGCTTCCACTATATAAATCACAGTCACACAAGAAAACGGGTAATACTGACCGTTTTCTTGTGTCAAAGGGCTATGACAGCTTCGCTGTCTTCTGCCCTTTGACGGACTTACTTTTGCAATAGCACTAGCAATTTCTTTTTTGAAACAGTTGGAATAACAATTCCTCTTAATGGTTGCCCTTCTACAAGAATAATTCCTTCCCCCTGTCCAAACCGCAACGTTTCCTCTCCATCAAAATGCTCCCCTGCAAATAATCCTTTACGCCCTTCAACCGTAAGCCTTCCCAACCCAACGCAAATCTGAAAATTATCCGCTGCTCCACTTGAGGCAGGAAACACTGTGGCAGAATACCTCTGCATAGACAACCAAAGAAAACAATTTCTTGACCTTCCAAGCATCAAAATGGAAGCCATAATATTTCGTACTCGGTCAGCCTTTTTCTTTCCGTCCTGCGAAGTGGCATAATACGTTAATAAACCTGCAATCTCATCAATCAGTAAAATTTTAATTTTTCCGCTTCCACCTTCTGCGATATTAAGAAACTCTTGATAAAATTGCTCTATCAAAGCATAACATGCTTCAAACTCAGCAAAATATGAAGTAATTCCCTCAAATTCATGGCTCTGCTTAAAATCGGCAATATAAAACTCACACCCTAGTTTTGAAGCTTTATAAATCCAGTATAGGATAGCGGAAGACTTTCCTGAATTAGTGCTTCCCACCACAATTCGGTGGCTTTGAATTTTAGCATGCAAAGGAACTTTAACCCCTTGCATGCTAAGAATACCATAGTCATATCCTAACATGACCAGACTACTATTCATTCAAATCCTCTTCCTCTGTATCATCAATAACCGCAGCATACTGAGCAAGAATATTTCTTTGCTTAACGGCTAAACACCTATCCAGAATATCCTTTTGTTCTTTAGTTTTGGTGTACTCTATTTTCAACATTGGAAATTCAATATCTCTTCGTTTTTCCCAATGAACTAAAATATCATTCGGCAATCCGCAAATCTCCAGATAATTTTTGACTTTATTAGTCAAAATGCTTTCCAACCTCTGTTTTTCATTAGCATCTTTATAATCCACTGATATTTCAATATAGGGCAACTTTCCATTCTCACCAAAAAATATCAGCCCATGATTATCAAGAGTTCTCGCTAGATTACAATGCTTCATATAAGACTGGTCACCGATAATTTGAGAAATATTTTGTTCTAATTTCCTTCCCAATTCATCACTATTAAAAGATTTATTTTTGCCCCCAAAGAAGTAAGAAAAAATTATTTTTTCGGCTTCTTTATCGTCACACTCCCGACAAGATTTAATAATCTCACGCGCTATATAAAAAATACCAATACTAGCTAAAAGTACTAAAATTAAAGACATACGTTTCCTCCTTTCTCTTCAAACACAAAAAGTTATACAAAAAGGTTTTCGAATAGAGCAATCTGTGTTATAGTACTTTTAATAACAATGTAGCTTTCCTATTTTCAAGGGGGCGTATTATTCTTAATTGCCCCCTTTGAGTGAAAATTAGAGAACTATGATTTTCTTAACTGTCTGGAATGTTCCTTTTGCAGTTGAAACAGCTTTATCATAGTAGATCTCTATCTCCATACCAATCTCTAGGTCACTGATATCATAGCTACCAACATAAATTGCTTCAGTTCTCATTCCAACACAGCCTCTGCTACCATCAGCACTGTTATAATACTCTTCATATGGCTGTAAAACTTGAAGCGTTGAAACACGTTCACCGTTCTTCTTTGTCGTATAGTTTTTACCAACGATTTCCATACTATGCACCTCCCTTTCTTCTAAATTTGTCGTGCGCATCAACTTAAGAATAGGATACCAGAAAAAGGGAATCATCTCCATTCGCATCGTTCACAATAATTGCTTAAAGATTACAAGACCTTCTTGAAACTATTAAGATGAGATTTTAATTCACTGATATTTTTTTTTATCTATATGAGAAGTATAAAATAATACACTAATCAGCGTTCTAAGCAATTGTGCATTTTGCACAGCGCATTTGGTCTTTTTGCAAATATCCCCTATAATTATCACTTTTTAAATTAACATTTTCTTATCCTAACAAAAATTACTCTGTGACATATTGGTTTCGCCTTTTTCTTTAACTTCATTACTTTTTTCTGTTTCTAAATACAACAAAAGCCTACTTGAATTTTTCTCAATCCAGTAGGCTTTTATCCTTTTGCATATTTTATCAAACATTCTACTTAAAACAACTATAAAATTGCTTCATTATTTTTTCATGTTTATTTTCAATCTTCTATTCCATCTTTTCACGTGAAGGAATATATACCATTATTTCTCCCACAGAACACTGTAAAATTTCACATAATATATTTATTGTATGCGTAGAAACATTATTGTTTGCACGCAGTCGTGATAGTTGTCCGGCTGACACTTTATAAGTGTGAATAAGCTGATATTGGGATATTTCTTTTTCTTTTAAAGTTTTCCATAACGGTTCAAATGAAATCATAATCATCATCCTTTTTTTCTTGAATAATACCCGTTAATGGACTATAATGATATTAGCCATAATTGGCTAATAAATTAAGGTTGGAGGAAAAAGAAAAATGAGGAACAAAAAATTATGGAAAAACCTAATGCTTGTTACGACATTAACAGTTGCATTAGGTACTGTATCAGCAACAGCGCTTGCTGAAGATGATGTTACGTTGGCAGGAGGAACACAGGTGACGGCGTTTGCGTCCGAGGGAGATATTGATGGGGGTATCGCAGTAGAGGCACAGGCAGAGCAGACAGCACCAGGGGCAGATACAACTGACGCAGAAGCTACCACACCAGAAGCAACAGTACCAGAGGCAGATACAACTGACGCAGAAGCTATCGTACCAGAGGAAGTAGCACCAGAAGCAACATCCCCAGAAGTAGAGCAGGCAGAGCAGACTGCTCCAGAAGCTATCGTACCAGAGGAAGTAGCACCAGAAGCAACAGCACCAGAGGCAGACACAACTGTCAAGGACGAAGTTTCCACAAAGGCAACAGCACCAACAATCAATGCAACTGCAAGTTCCACAACATTTGACGGAACGCAGGACATTGTCGTAACATTTACTGTAAATGGTGAGGCAGGAACATTCCATGTATATACAGATATTCCGCAGTTAGAAGGTCTTGGTGTAGCAGGTGCTATTGAAGAAAAGATTTCCGATTCAGAGTATAGAATTACAATTCCTGCACAGAAACTCAAAATGCTGATTGATGCAGGTTCAATTAAAGAGGATCAGGTCGTTACATTAAGCTCTGGTTATACAGCCGAAGGTGATGGTTATGACCCAGTCGCTTTTCCAAAGGTAAGTTTCACATACACAACTGGAGACAACGGAGACAACGGTAACGGAGAGACTCCAGAGAAGCCAGAAAATCCAGACCCAGACAACGGAAATGGTGGTAATGGTAACGGAGAGACTCCAGAGAAGCCGGAAAACCCAGACCCAGAGAACCCAGACAATGGTAATGGAGATAATGGAGACAACAACAACGGTGGAGACAACGGCAACGGTGAAACGCCAGAGAAGCCAGAAAATCCAGACCCAGAGAATCCAGATAACGGAAATGGGGATAACCAGAACCCAGACAACGGTGGGGACAACGGAGACAACCAGAAGCCAGAAAACCCAGACAATGGTAACGGAGACAACCAGAACCCAGACGGAGACAACTCTGAGACTCCAGACGACAACAAAGACGTTCAGGACTGGATGACACTGACACCAGCACAGAAAGTAACAACAACGACACAGACTCAGACACCACAGACACAGACAGTATCTACAACACAGACAGCACCAAAAACAGGTGATGCAGCTTCAACATTACCACTGTTAGGAACAGGTTTAACCTCACTGGGGGTAGCCTTGGGTGCAATCTTCAAGAAACGTAGATAATAGTCTGACATAAGAAGCAGTCAAAGAAGCCTAAACGCAAAGGCGTGAGGGCTTCTTTTTGTATAATTATAAATAAGTAAATCCAAAATATTGTACAAAAGCAAGACACCCTCTGATGAATGATGTATAATTGATGTACTATCATAAACATACGTATTCAAACAAGAGAGTGCTGTTGAAAACAATATATAGCTTATAAGTGGAAAAAATTGACTAATCTGTCATTCAACATAAGTAAGACGCTTGCCCGAACATCCCACCGCCCTGTTAGGTACACCGATGCTTCGGGCATCCTTCGGAACGCTGGTTTTGTGAATAGGCGAACAAGAAAAAGAATATCTTTCATCTCATATATGTTTTTTCTGAATTTTATCTGTGATGTGCTATATACTTAATTTTTAGATGCGCAATAACGATAACAATATAGGCACGGAGGAACTGGCCCATATGGAAATGATCTGTGCCATTGTGCACCAGCTGACGAAAAATCTTTCTCCGGAAGAAATTGAGAGATCCGGGTTTGCTCCATACTATGTAGATCATACTCTGGCATTGTGGCCACAGGCTGCAAGCGGAGCACCGTGGACTGCAACCTATTTTCAGTCAAAAGGTGATCCGATTACAGATCTTCATGAAGACCTCGCTGCAGAACAAAAAGCCCGTACGACTTACGATAACATTCTCAGGCTTGTAAAAGATCCGGAAGTCTGTGATCCGATCCGTTTCCTGCGTCAGCGTGAAATCGTGCATTACCAGAGATTCGGTGAAAATCTTCGGATCGTACAGGAACACCTGGACAGCAAAAACTTCTATGCATTCAATCCTGAGTTTGATAAAAATCCGAATTGCGGATGTAAGCGCTCATAAAAAAGCAGGCGGAGTTATGAGGATAACTCTGCCTGACTTTTTATTCGAAAGGGCATTTACTTTTTTCGGGAAGTTTTGTATAATGAAAAACGGTAGTTGCACGACGGGGTGTGGCTCAGTTTGGTTAGAGTGCACGGCTGGGGGCCGTGAGGTCGCAGGTTCGAATCCTGTCACCCCGATTGATCACAAGTTGGACACTTTGGCGAGTGTCTTTTTTTGTTCGATTTTGAAAAAGGCAATTATCGGGTGGAGAAATATTCCCGCGTCTGCTATAATCGGTAGAAGAGGAAAACAGGGGAGACAGGGAGAAGTAAGATGGAACAAAGGAAAAAAGTACTTATTACCAACCTTTATTTTCAGAAGTTTACAGGATCTGAGTTGCATGTGTTGGAGTTTGCACATCTGTTCAAAGAAAAGGGATATGATGTGGTGATTGCTGTATATAAGAAGTCTTATCCACTTCTGCAGGAGCTGGAAGAGGGGATCACAGTGATTGAATGTCAGAAAGAGGCACTCAAAGAGATGGAATTTGAGATTGTCTTTATCCAGCATTTCCCGGTGTTTGATTATCTTGTGAGCCGGTACGGATTAAAATATAAACGAATGGTTGTCTCGAAGCTGAGTGTGATCAATGCCATGGAGAATCTTCCGGTCTGTACGCAGGAAGCGGCATTCATTCTGTGTGTCAGTCCTGAATGTGCAGATATGGTAGCCATGCAGGTTCCGGAAGGAACGAAGATACGGGTCTTTCAAAACTGTGTGGAAGCAGAGTATTTTGAAGGAAGCAGCGAGTATGCAGGATACAAAAGAGCGTTGGATAAGATCGCGATCATTTCCAATCATATCCCGCAGGAGCTTTTGGAGCTCAAGGAAAAGATGGGCGGGTATTATCAGGTGGATCTGATCGGACTTGGGTATCGTACGGAACAGGTGAATGCAGAGTTTTTGCAGCAGTATGATCTGGTCATTACGATTGGAAGAACCGTACCGAGGTGTCTTGCAATGGGCGTTCCGGTTTATGTTTATGATTATCTGGGAGGTCCCGGATATCTGACAGAAGCCAATTTCAGTCTTGCTGAGCGGAACAATTTTTCGGGAAGAGGATTTGAGAAAAAGACATCAGATGAACTGTTAAAAGAGATCAAGGAAGGATATGGCCCGGCAGGAGAGTGGCTGCCGCTCTGGCAGAAGATCGCTGCGGTGGATTATCAGTATGCCAGCCGGTTTGATGAGATGTATGAAGAACTGATGGCATCTCCGGAGCTTACAGAATGCAGGACATACTATTCGGGAATTGAAGCAGAGAGAATGAAATTCTACAGCGATATTGTGTCCGGATATATCAGTGGAAAAGAATGTCAGGAATCTAAGTGTTACTATGATATCGGAAACGGTTTCTGCGAGGAGGACAGCGAGACATGGCCGAGTATGTCAGGATATAAGATTCAAAAATCCTGGCTTCTGGAAAATGCAAAGATGATGCGCTTTGATCCATGCAATGCAGCGTGCCGTTGTGAGATCTGCAGTGTGAAGATCAATGGAAGATCTGTGGAGCACGAGATGAAGCCAGTCAATGCAGTTTCTACAGATCGTGGAAAGAGTCTCTTTTTGACGGATGATCCGCAGTACCTGATGGATATTCCGGAGTTGGACGGCGGACCTGCATGGCTGGAAGTAGAATACCGGTTTGATATTCTTTCCGAACAAGAGGAAAAAAACTACTATTGCGAAAAGATAAAAGATCTGGAGGAGCAGCTGACAAAAGCCCGGCATCAGTTGTGGGAAGAACGGCGCAAGGCCACTTCATTCGGAATGAAGAAAACGAGAAAGTAAGGTTTTTCTTGGATTTAAGTATAGCATGTGATATATTAAAAGGCGTTGTTGCGGGCAGGATACTGTCCGGATCTGAAAAAAGAGTCTACATAACCTGTCTGAAAACTGGGAATGTTAAGGACAGGTTACATAAGTTTTAAGAGGAGATATACAGTATATGTGTGGATTTGCAGGATTTGTAGGAGAAGTTGAGAACAGAGAACAGGTGCTGGAGAATATGATGGATACGATCATCCATCGCGGACCGGACAGTTCCGGCAAATTTGTGGATGAAGATGCGGCACTTGGATTCCGGCGTCTTTCAATCATTGATCTTTCAGAAAGCGGAGATCAGCCATTATATAACGAGGACAGAAGCAAGGTGCTTGTATTTAACGGTGAGATCTATAACTATCAGGAACTGAGAGAAGAACTGATTCAGGCTGGACATACATTTGTTTCCAATACGGATTCGGAAACTTTGATCCACGGATACGAGCAGTGGGGAGAAGAACTGGTTTACCGTCTTCGCGGAATGTATGCATTTGCAATCTGGGATCAAAAGGCAAAAAGACTGTTTTCAGCGCGGGATATTTTTGGTATTAAGCCGCTTTATTATGCGCAGATGAATGGAACATTGATGTTTGGATCAGAAATCAAATCTTTTTTGGAGCATCCGAAGTTTGATAAAGTGTTTAATGAAGATGCATTGGGAAATTACCTGTCTTTTCAGTTTGTTCCGACCAATGAGACGTTCTTTAAAGGCGTGTTCTGTGTACAGCCGGGCCATTATTTCGTTTATGAGAACGGGAAAATGACGATCAAACGGTATTTTGAACCGAATTTCACAGGAGATACGACAAAATCCTTTGAAGAAGTTGTAGATGACATTGAAAAAGTCATGAAAGAGTCTGTGGAGATGCACAAGATCAGTGATGTAGAAGTTGCTTCCTATTTGTCCAGTGGAGTGGATTCCAGTTATCTGACATATTTAGGTCAGGTGGATCGTACCTTTACCGTTGGATTCGACGAAGGAAAATACAGCGAGATTCAGGATGCGAAAGAGTTTGCAGCAAGCATCAACATGAAAAATGATGCAAAAGTCATCACTCCACAGGAATACTGGGACAATCTGTCCGATATCCAGTATTATATGGATGAACCGGTGGCAGATCCTGCGGCGATCGCACTTTATTTTCTGAGTCAGGAAGCGGCAAAAAAGGTAAAGGTTGTACTTTCCGGAGAAGGTTCGGATGAATTGTTCGGAGGATATAATATTTACTGTGAGCCTCTGGAGCATACTTCGTTTAATAAAATTCCAATGCCGATCAGACGAATGCTTGGAAATTTTGCAGAGAGATGCCTTCCAAGAGGCATGAAAGGAAGAGGCTTCCTGATGCGTCACGGAAAAACTCTGGAAGAACGTTATTTTGCCAATGCGACGAATATTTTTACAGAGAGAGAAGCGAACCGTATTTTGAAAAAAGGCTGCAAGCCGGGAATTCAGAAGGTGACTGCACCACTGTATGAGCGCGTGAAAGACAAGGATTCTGTGACCAAGATGCAGTATGTGGATATGCATCTCTGGCTGGTACATGATATTCTGATGAAGGGGGACAAGATGGGAATGGCCAATTCTCTGGAAGTGCGTGTCCCGTTTTTGGATAAAAAAGTACTGGAGCTTGCCCAGACACTGCCGTTGCATTATAAAGTGAGAGCACCGAAGACAAAAGTGGCACTTCGCGGGGCGGCAGAAAAGGTGATCCGCAGTAAGACTGCAGAGAAGAAGAAACTGGGATTCCCGATTCCGATCCGGGTATGGCTCAAAGAAGATGCGTATTACAATCGGGTAAAAGAAATGTTTCTTTCTGATGCGGCAAAAAAATTCTTTGATACAGAGCTTCTTGTGAAAATGCTGGATGAACACAAGCATGCAAAACATGCAAATGAAAAGACAGATAACAGTCGGAAGATCTGGACTGTCTACATTTTCCTTGTATGGTATGACCGGTTTTTTGAACATGGAAAACCGGTGCATCCGGCAATGAGCGCAAGATAACCGAGTAAAATAAAAACAGGGGAGATGTTATGAGCAGCAAAACGGTACAGCCGATTCGCAGAAGAGAGCAGGGGGAAACGAAAAGCAGACGTTCTGCCAGACAGAAACGGGAGAAAAGAGAGATTGCGCAAAGCAGTGTGCCGACCACGTATTTTGATTATAATCTGATGCTGGTCATTATATTTTTGACTTGCTTTGGACTGATTATGCTCTATAGTGCCAGTGCGTACAGCGCTCAGGCGGATTTTCAGGATGACATGTCCTATTTTATCAAACAGGCAATGATCAGTGCGGGCAGTTTTGGAGTTATGTTGGTCGTTTCCAGGATTGATTATCATGTTTATGGAGCGTTTTCTTTTGAAATCTATGTGTTTGCCATGATTATGATGGCGCTGGTGCAGACGCCTCTTGGAACAACGATCAATGGAGCCAGACGATGGATCCAGCTTCCGGGAAATATGACATTGCAGCCATCTGAGATTACAAAGATCGCGATTATTTTGTTTATTTCCTGTGAGATCTGTAAGATGGGAAGAAAAGTCAATGACTGGCTTGGAATCCGGAGACTTCTGATTTATGGCGGGGTGGCAGCAGGTGGAGTGTTTATTCTCACAGATAATTTAAGTACTGCCGTGATTGTAATGGCGATTACTTGTGTTTTGATTTTTGTGGCACATCCGAAGACAAAGCCATTTTTGATGATCGCTGCCATAGGAGCAGGGATTTTGATCGTGATAGTGGCCATACTTGCGGTTTATGCGACGAACAGTGATAATTTCCGAATCGGAAGAATCACAACATGGCTGGATCCGGAAGGGCACTCGGATGGCACCGGCTTCCAGGTGCTTCAGGGACTGTATGCGATCGGATCCGGGGGATTTTTCGGAAAAGGTCTTGGAAACAGCACGCAGAAGCTTGGTATGATCCCCGAAGCGCAGAATGATATGATTCTGAGCGTTATCTGCGAAGAACTTGGCGTTTTCGGAGCAATCGTAGTATTGATCCTGTTCGGACTTCTTCTATATAGATTGATGTTTATTGCAAGGAATGCACCGGATCTGTACGGCTCACTGATCGTGACCGGAATTTTTGCACATATCGCGCTGCAGGTGATCTTAAATATCATGGTTGTAACGAACATGATCCCGACAACAGGTGTTACGCTTCCGTTTGTCAGTTATGGAGGAACTTCGGTTCTGTTCCTGATGACGGAGATGGGACTTGCCCTGAGTGTATCCCGGAGAATTAAGCTTCAGACAGAATAGGAAAAGCAAAAGATGTAAAAATGTCTTTTCATCCGACACAAAGTGTGGTATATTAAGTAACGTAGTATTGAAAACCACATATAATAGATGGTGGAAAAAGAAAGTGTGGTTTGGGAGGAAAGACATGAGCTATAAGGTAATTGTTGACAGTTGCGGAGAATTTACGCCGGAGATGAAAGCAGACGGAGGATTTGAACACGTTGCTCTCGGAATTCAGATAGAAGACACTCAGTGGACAGATGATGACAGCTTGAAGCAGGAAGAGCTGCTTTTAAAGATTGCAGAAAGTACATCCTGTGCGAAGACATCCTGTCCGTCTCCGGAAAGGTATATGGAAAGTTATCACTGCGATGCCGAACGTATTTATGTGGTGACACTATCGGCAGAATTGAGCGGATCATATAACAGTGCGGTTCTTGGAAAAAATCTGTATGAAGAAGAATATGGGGAAAAACAGATTCATGTATTTAATTCACGCTCCGCTTCAGTAGGAGAGACTTTGATCGCATTGAAGGTTCAGCAGTGTGAAAAGGCCGGGATGACGTTCGAAGAAGTTGTGGAAAGTGTAGAGTGTTATATTGAGGAGCAGCACACTTATTTTGTACTGGAGAATCTGGATACTTTAAGAAAGAACGGAAGACTTACGGGAATCAAATCACTGGTAGCGGGAGCGTTGAATATCAAACCGATCATGGGATCTACTCCGCAGGGAACGATCTGTCAGAAGGAAAAAGCGAGAGGCATGAAAAAAGCACTTGTAAAGATGGCAGACTGTGTGGCAGCAGATGTGGTCAATGCAGGAGATAAGATTCTGGCTATTGCACACTGTAACTGTGAGGAGAGAGCAAAAGAAGTGCAGCGCCTTTTAAAAGAACGGTTTGCAGTGAAGTCCAGCTTTATCGTAGATACATCCGGGATCAGTACGGTTTATGCCAATGACGGAGGAATTATTGTTGTAGTTTAGATTTGGATGTGGTACACTATGTAGAAAGAGTGCAGGACAGAAGCTGTCAAATACATAGGGGACAAAGGAGCTTTTAGATATGAGTCAGGAAAAAGTAGACCGCTATAAACAGGAAAAGGCGAATCGGAAGAAGAACATGAAAAAGCAGCGCATTATGAACATTGTCAGAAAGTGTGTACTGTCACTGACTGCATTGGCATTGGTGGGATGGCTCGGATATTCCGCATATGTGTCTCATGAGTCAAAGCAGGAACGGGAAGTGGCAGAAGTGAATTATGATGCGGTGAATAATTATCTGAGCGGACTTGGCGAATAAAAGAATAAAGAATGATATGAGAACAGGTTTTGGAAGCCTGTTCTTTTTTTAACCAAATTTTTACAGAATTGTGACATAGATGTGAAAAATGTGAAAAAAGGGTTGAAAAAGGGGGCGTGGTGGTTTACAATGGTTTCAAGTGGTAGGAAGTGGTGAATAGTGGCATAAAGTGGGGCAAAAGTGGAGTCCTGCTTTTAGAAGGGATTCCAGATGTTATTAGGAGAGTTTAATCATAGTATTGATGAAAAAGGCCGGCTCATCATTCCAGCCAAATTACGAGATGACTTGGGAGAAAGCTTTGTGATCTGTAATGGCTTGGAAGGGTGTCTTTTTGTGTATTCTCAAGACGAATGGAATCAGTTTGTTGCTGAATTAAATACCTTACCACGGATGAACAAGGATGCCAGAATTTTCAAGCGTTATTTTTTTGGAAGTGCTTCTGAGGGCAGTTTTGACAAGCAGGGGAGGGTTTCTGTACCTGCATCACTTCGAAAAGCTGCACATCTGGAGAAGGACGTTGTCCTGGTGGGAGTTCAGGACCGCGTGGAGATCTGGGATAAAGCACTTTGGGAAGAGCGCAGTATGGTCAGTGAAGAAGATCTGGATGCGATTGCAGAACGTATGGAGGCGATCGGTATCCGAATTTGATTCTGGACAGAGAGTGAATGGAGGATTCTATGGCATTTAAACACACATCAGTTTTACTTGAAGAGACAGTAGATGGTCTGAAGGTGAAGCCGGATGGCATCTATGTAGACGCGACACTTGGCGGGGGAGGACATGCATATGAAGTCGCAATCCGCTTAAGTGACAAGGGGAGATTTATAGGAATAGACCAGGACGCCGACGCGATTGAAGCGGCGGGCGCCAGATTATCCGGTTTCGGGGAGAAAGTAACAATAATCCGGAGCAATTATTGTGATATGAAACCGAGGCTCCATGAAATAGGAATTGACAAGGTAGACGGGATTGTAATCGATTTGGGAGTGTCTTCATATCAGTTAGATACGGCGGAGCGCGGTTTCTCTTACCGCACAGATGCGCCGCTTGACATGCGGATGGATCAGAGACAGACTACGACAGCAAAAGACATTGTCAATGACTATAGCGAAGCGGAACTTTACCGTGTCATCCGTGATTATGGAGAAGATAAATTTGCAAAGAATATTGCAAAACACATTGTGATGGAGCGCGGAAAGCATCCAATTGAGACAACAGGACAGTTAAATGAAGTTATCAGAAGAGCCATTCCGATGAAGTTTCAGAAAACATCCGGACATCCGTCAAAAAGGACATTTCAGGCAATCCGGATCGAGTTGAACAGAGAGTTGGATGTACTGCGAGAGACTCTGGATGATATGATCGATATGCTGAATCCGGGAGGTCGGATCTGTATTATCACGTTTCATTCTTTGGAAGATCGGATTGTAAAGAGTGCATTCCGAAAGAATGAGAATCCGTGTACCTGTCCAAGTCACTTTCCGGTTTGTGTATGTGGAAACATATCGAAAGGAAAAGTGATCACAAGGAAACCAATTCTTCCTTCTGAGGAAGAGTTGATGTATAACAGCCGTTCAAAAAGTGCCAAACTTCGCATTTTCGAACGAAGCTGAAAAAAATGAGGGTGAGTATCTGAAAAAATAAAATCTGCCGGGAAGGGGAGAGCCCGGCAGATTGTACGTGGAAAGGGGCAGACCAAATGGCTGCAGGAAAGAGAACTACATACAGAAGACAATCTAATACAGGAAACAGATCTGGACAGTTCTACGTCTATGGAAATGTAGCGCATCAGCCGAAGGTATTGCCAAATCAGGAGAAACAAGCAGTGGAAGTACGTCCTAAAAAACGGACAAGCAGTCAGGTGAAAAAGAACCGCAGGCGTGCATTGGATATGAGCCCGATCTATACAGGGTTTTTGACAGTGGCGGCTGTTTGTGCGGTTTTCATCTGTGTCGTATATCTGCAGCTCCAGTCAGAACTCGTGCAGAGGTCAGAAAATATCACGGCTCTTCAGAAAGAGCTGTCGAATCTGACAGAGGCGAATGATACGGCATACAATGCGGCAGCAGATTCTGTGAATCTGCAGGAAATCCGGGACAAAGCAATGAATGAACTTGGCATGGTATATGCGGCGAATGGGAATGTGGTGGAGTATGACAGCCCGACCAGTGATTACGTGAAGCAGTATAATGAGATACCATCTGACGGGATTCTTGCAAAGTCAAAGGACGTGTCAAAATAGGAAGATGTAATGACAAGAAGACGAAGAAAAAATCCATTTCAATTTTTAACAAAAAAATTTCCGAAAAGGATGCAAAAGAAGCTGGTAATGCTGTTTGTGGCAATTATACTGGCTTTTGTTGTTCTTATCGGAAGAATCACGTATATCAATCTATTCAAAGGTGGAAAGTATACCAGGATCGTTCTGAACCAACAGCAGTATGGAAGCAGGACCATTCCGTATAAACGAGGAGATATCGTAGACCGGAACGGAACAAAAGTGGCGACCAGTGAGCGTGTGTATAATGTGATCCTGGATGTGGTGGTTGTGACAGACGAGGGAGAGAGTGATAAGTATATCGATTCCACACTGGACGTTTTAGAAGAATGCTTTGGCATTGACAGTGAAGAAGTAAGGGATACGATCAAGGCAAATCCGGACAGCCGCTACGAGGTTTTAAAAAAAGGCGTTTCTTATGAAGATGCCAAGAAATTCCAGGAAATTGACGAGGATGATAAAAAATATCCGAATGTTCAGGGAGTCTGGCTGGAGGATGATTACCAGCGTACATACCCTTACAACAGTCTTGCAAGTGATGTGATCGGATTTTCCGTATCCGGAAATCAGGGAGCAATCGGCATTGAAAGTGCATACAATGATATTCTTAACGGTACAGACGGAAGAGAATATGGATATTTTGACAGTGCTTCTTCAGTAGAACGTACTGTGAAAGCGGCAAAGAATGGAAATACGGTAGTGTCCACGATCGACGTTACACTGCAGAGCATTGTAGAAAAATATATTCTGGAATTTAATGAGGCACACAAAGGAGAAGAACGGGAGGATGAGCCGGGAAGTAAGAATACGGCTGTGATCATAATGGATCCGAACAGCGGAGAGATTCTTGCAGAGGCTTCATACCCGAATTTTGATCTGAATAATCCAAGAGATCTGACGCCGTGGTATACGACGGAAGCGTTGGCAAAAATGTCAGATGATGATAAGCTGAATGCAATGAACAATCTCTGGAGAAATTTCTGCGTCAGTGATGCCTTTGAACCGGGATCGACAGCCAAGCCGTTTACTCTGGCCACAGGTCTGGAGACCGGAACTTTGACCGGTCAGGAAACCTATGTATGCCAGGGTGGTACATGGAAAGGTGACTGGTATATTCAATGTCACAATACGTCAGGGCATGGGACAGAGAATGTAGATCAGGCAATCGCCAATTCCTGCAATGTGGCTCTGATGGCTATGGCCGATAAGATCGGAGTGGAAGATTTTATCCGGTATCAGCATATCTTTGGGTTTGGAGAGTACACGGGAATTGACCTGCCGGGAGAGGCGTCCACAGAAAATCTGATCTTTACTGCAGAGAATATGGGAGAGACAGATCTTGCAACGTCTTCCTTTGGGCAGAGTTTCAATGTAACGATGACACAGATGGTGTCGGCATTTTCTTCTCTGATCAATGGCGGGTATTATTATCAGCCTCATGTGGTGAAGCAGATTCAGGATGAAAACGGAAACGTGATTGAAACAAACGATCCGACTTTGCTTCGAAAAACGGTATCAAAACAGACTTCTGACCGTGTCAAAGAAGCGCTTCGCGCGGTAATGACAGACGGAACCGGAGTTCCGGCAAATGTAGAGGGATACGACATTGGCGGAAAAACCGGAACAGCGGAGAAGCTTCCGCGAGGGAATGGAGACTATCTGCTTTCTTTTATTGGATATGCACCACAGGAAAATCCGGAAGTTGTGATCTATGTGGTCATCGATGAGCCAAATGTGGAAAATCAGGAATTAAGTTCGTATGTTCTGGAGCTGTCACAGAAGATCATGGCGGAAGCATTTCCATATCTGAACATTACAAGAAACGGGGATGCACTGCCAGAGGACAGCGGTGTAAGAGAAGACGTACAGCAGGATTTCGATGAGAACTTCGAAGATACCTACAGTAATCAGGATGGCGCCTATATCGATCCGAACTACCAGCCGGATTATGATAGCTGGGCAACCTCTCCGGAATCATCGGAAACAACAGAATAAAACAGGAATAACCTTACAGAAGAGAAAATATGTTGTATAAAGTCTTCTGTAAGGTTTTTTTATGAAAAATAAAACGTATCATAAAAAGAAAATTCTGGTAGTGTTTACCTGCGCGTTTCTGATTTTGACAGGTTTGATCGGGCGACTGGTCTATCTGATGGTGTTTGATGCCGAGTATTATCAGAAACGAGCCGAGGATCTGCATAAACGGGAACGTAAGATCAAGGCAGCCAGAGGAGAAATCGTGGATCGAAATGGCGTTGTGCTTGCTACAAACAAAACAGTGTGTACGATTTCTGTGATCCACAGTCAGATCAAGGAACCGGAACGGGTGACGGAAATTCTCGCAAAAGAGCTTGAAATGGATCAGGCAGAGGTGAGAAAGCGAGTGGAGAAGGTCTCTTCCATGGAAAAAGTAAAAACCAACGTGGAAAAAGAAGTGGGAGATAAGATCCGGGAGTATAATCTGGATGGAGTCAAGGTGGATGAAGACTATAAGCGATATTATCCGTATGACAGCCTGGCATCCAAGGTGCTTGGATTCACAGGAGGAGACAATCAGGGGATCATTGGTCTGGAAGTGAAATATGAAGAGACATTAAAAGGCAGCAACGGAACCATTCTCACGACAACGGATGCAAGAGGAATCGAACTGGATGCGGTCGCGGAAGGCCGGATCGAGCCTGTGGCCGGCAAAACGCTGGAGATCAGTATGGATTATAATATTCAAAAATATTGTGAGCAGGCGGCTGAAAAAGTCATGCGGGAAAAACAGGCTGACGGAGTGTCGATTTTACTGATGAATCCGCAAAACGGAGAAATTCTGTCCATGGTCAATGTACCGGAATTTAATCTCAATGATCCGTTTGAATTAAATACAGGAGAAGAACTGGAAGGAGAAAAATTGCAGGATGCGTTAAATGCAATGTGGAGAAATCGATGTATCAATGATACGTATGAGCCGGGATCCACATTTAAGATCATTACGTCTGCAGCCTGCCTGGAAGAGGGAGTCGTGACGCCTGAGGATACCTTTTCCTGTCCGGGATACCGCATGGTAGAAGACAGAAGAATCCGGTGTCACAAAGTGGGCGGACATGGCAGTGAAACCTTTGTTCAGGGAATTCAGAATTCCTGCAACCCGGTGTTTATCGATATTGGTCTGCGTCTCGGAGCAGAGCGGTTTTATGACTATTTTCAGCAATTCGGACTTCTGGATCTGACGGGGATCGATCTGCCGGGAGAGGCGGGAACCATTATGCATCAGGTGGAAAATATCGGTCTGGTGGAGCTTGCCACCATCAGTTTTGGACAGTCATTTCAAGTTACGCCGGTTCAGATGGCAGTGACAGTCAGTTCCATTATCAATGGAGGGCGAAGAGTTACCCCGCATTTCGGAAAAGCCGTTCTTGACAGGGAAGGAAATGTGCTGGAAACATTGTCCTATGAAGAAAGATCAGGTGTGGTATCAGAGAAAACATCGAAAACGATGCAGACACTTTTGGAGGGAGTTGTTGCCAATGGGTCCGGGAAAAATGCATATATCGAAGGATATTCCATCGGCGGAAAGACAGCCACCTCTCAGACACTGCCGCGAAGTGCGAATAAGTACATTTCTTCCTTTATCGGCTTTGCACCGGCAGAGGATCCGCAGGTACTGGGAATGGTGGTGATCCATAATCCGCAGGGGATTTATTATGGAGGAACGATCGCCGCACCGGTCCTTCGCAGTATTTTTGACAATGTCCTTCCATATCTCGGGATTGAAAAACAGTAGGTAATGCGGTATACTAATTGAGATATTGAAACAAAAGAGATGAAGAGGTGGAAGTATGAGTTATCATGTAGTAATACCGGTATTGGTATCGTTTGCTTTGAGCCTGGTGCTCGGACCGATCGTAATACCATTCCTTAGAAAACTGAAAATGGGACAGACAGAACGGGAAGAGGGAGTACAGTCTCATTTGAAGAAGGCAGGAACGCCGACCATGGGAGGAATTATCATTCTGGCCAGTGTCGTTATCACGTCCCTGTTTTATGTAAAAGATTATCCGAAAGTGATTCCGATCCTGTTTCTGACGCTTGGTTTTGGTCTGATTGGATTTCTGGATGATTATCTGAAGGTTGTGATGAAACGTTCAGACGGTCTGTATCCGAAACAGAAGATGGCACTGCAGCTGGTGGTGACAGCAATTTTTGCATATTACGTGTTTAAAGTGGCAGACATTCCGATGTCTATGCTGATTCCGTTTTCCGGTGGAAAATACTGGGATATCGGCTGGCTGGCAGTTCCGCTTTTATTTATTGCAGTGATCGGTACTGTAAACGGAACGAATTTTACAGACGGACTGGACGGACTGGCATCCAGCGTGACGGTTCTGGTAGCTACGTTCTTTACGGTGGTTGCTATTGGAACAAAGAGCGGAGTAGAGCCGATCACCTGTGCGGTTGTAGGTGCGCTCCTTGGATTTTTATTGTTTAATGTATATCCTGCGAGTGTGTTTATGGGAGACACCGGTTCTCTTGCACTGGGCGGTTTCGTGGCAGGAACGGCGTATATGATGCAGATGCCGTTGTTTATCATTATTGTAGGGCTGATCTATCTGGTGGAAGTGGCATCGGTGATGATCCAGGTTACATATTTTAAGAAGACCGGTGGAAAGCGTTTCTTTAAAATGGCACCGATCCATCATCATTTTGAATTGTGCGGCTGGTCAGAGACAAGAGTTGTAGCAGTATTTTCAATTGTGACTGCACTGCTCTGTCTGATCGCATTAATGGGGGTATAGACATGAAGTTCAAAGACAAAAAAGTACTGGTGTTTGGTTCCGGTATCAGTGGTGTTTCTGCTGCGGCTCTGCTGCTGGAGGAAGGTGCAGAAGTCGTATTGTATGATGGGAATGACAGGCTGGATGCGGCAAGAATCAAAGAACAGATCGAAGGACAGGCAAAGGGGAGCGTAAGCGTTGTTCTCGGAGCATTTCCCGAGGCGCTTCTTTCAGAGCTTTCTCTGGTTGTGATGAGTCCGGGTGTTCCGACAGATTTACCATCGGTGAATCAGATGCGGGATGCAGGGATTCCGATCTGGGGTGAAATTGAACTGGCATATGTCCTTGGTAAAGGGGATGTGCTGGCGATCACCGGAACAAACGGAAAGACGACAACGACAGCACTGCTTGGTGCAATCATGAAAAATTTCCGGGAAAGCACATTTGTTGTAGGCAATATCGGCAATCCTTACACGAGCGTTGTGCGGGAGACAAAGGATGATTCTGTTATTGTGGCAGAGATGAGCAGTTTTCAGCTTGAGACGATTCACACATTCTGTCCGAAAGTCAGTGCGATTTTGAATATCACACCGGATCATCTGAACCGTCATCACACGATGGAAGCTTATATCGAAGCCAAAGAGCAGATTGCAAAAAACCAGACAGAAGAAGATGTCTGTGTTTTGAATTATGAGGATGATGTGACTAGAAAATTCGGGGAAAGAGTCAAAGCGCAGGTGATTTATTTTTCCAGCCGCCGCAGACTGGAAAAAGGAATTTATCTGGAAGATGGCAATATCGTCTATTGCAGAGAAAATCCGGAGAAAGTCTGTCATGTGGATGAATTAAAACTGCTTGGAATGCATAATTATGAAAATGTAATGGCAGCTGTGGCTATGGCGGCAGCGTATCACGTTCCGATGGAGATCATCCGTAAGACCATTCGGGAATTTACGGCAGTGGAACATCGGATCGAGTTTGTGGCAGAAAAGAACGGGGTTGCATATTACAACGACTCCAAAGGCACAAATCCGGATGCTGCGATCAAAGGAATCCAGGCAATGAACAGACCTACATTTTTGATCGGCGGAGGATATGACAAGGATTCTTCTTATGATGAGTGGATTCAGTCTTTTGACGGTAAGGTAAAAAAACTGGTGCTTCTCGGAGCAACAAAAGAGAAGATCAATGAGACAGCAAAAAGGCTGGGATTTACAGATACGATTCTGGCAGATACGTTTGAAGAGGCAGTCAATATCTGTGTAGAACAGGCAGAACCCGGAGATGCAGTTCTTTTGTCTCCGGCGTGTGCAAGCTGGGGAATGTTTAAAAATTATGAAGAACGCGGAGATAAATTCAAAGAACTTGTAAATCAATTATAAGGAGTGGATCTGCGTTGAAGCATCCGGCAAAAAAGCAGCGGTATGATTATACTCTGCTTGTGGTGGTATTGCTCCTGGTCGGGATCGGTCTGATACTGCTATACAGTACCAGCGCCTATAATGGCCGGGTAAAGTTCCATGATTCTTTTTACTATTTGAAAAAGCAGGGATTTGCGACAGCGTTGGGACTGGCAGGCATGTTTATTGTGGCAGGGATCGACTATCACAGGTGGATTCCTTTTGCAAAGCTAGGATATGTCACTGCAATCGTTCTGTCTGTAGCAGTCATGTTTATAGGAGATGAGTACAATGGGTCCAAAAGATGGCTGTCTTTGGGACCCATTTCTTTTCAGCCGTCTGAGTTTGCGAAAGTGGCAGTCATTTTATATTTGTCCTGCGTAATCTCAAACCAGGCAAGAAAGATGGAAAAATTTACAACACTTGTCAAAGTTATACTGCCAGTTCTTCCTGTGGTAGGCCTGGTAGGTGCAAGTAATCTAAGTACTGCTATTATTATCCTGGGAATTGCGGCAGCACTTGTTTTTGTGGCAAGTCCGAAGTATGCCCAGTTTCTTGGAATGGGTGCGGCAGCGGCAGGGTTTATGGGGATATTTCTGGCACTGGAAAGTTATCGTCTGGAGAGACTTGCAATCTGGAGAAATCCGGAAAAGTATGAAAAAGGGTACCAGACACTGCAGGGACTTTATGCCATCGGTTCCGGAGGGCTGTTTGGAAGAGGGCTTGGAAAAAGCGTACAGAAGTTGGGATTTTTGCCGGAAGCCCAGAATGATATGATTTTTTCTATCATCTGTGAAGAACTGGGACTGGTCGGAGCAAGCCTGATCATTTTATTGTTTCTGATTCTGATCTGGCGCTTTTTTGTGATCGCAACACATGCGAAGGATCTGACCGGTGCCTTGATCGCAACAGGAGCGATGGCGCATATGATGATCCAGGTGATCTTGAATATTGCTGTTGTGACGAATAGCATTCCCAATACCGGGATCACGCTCCCCTTTATCAGCTATGGGGGAACTTCGGTGGTATTTCTGCTGTTGGAAATGGGGCTTGTGTTAAGTGTGTCCAATTTGGTAGAATAAGCAGAGAAAGAAAAGGAGGAAGCCTTATGAAACAAAAGAAAAAGAAGATTCGAATGGCGGCACTGATTACAGTCCTGTCGGTACTTGTGTTATTTTTTGCGGTATTTCTTCTGTTTCAGACAAGGAAGATCGAGGTGACCGGAAACCAGTACTGTCAGGACGAAGAACTGGTAAAATGGGTTCAAAAAGACAAGTATGCATTCAACTCCATCTATATCTGGTGGAAGTATAATTATGGAGATGTGACAAAGCCGGCAGCGATCGAATCCGTGAAAGTTTCAATTAAAAACCCATGGACGGTCGTGATGAAGGTAAAAGAGAAGGAGTTTCTTGGTTATTTTGATTACCAGGGAGAGTTTTTGTATTTTGATGAGGAGGGAACAGCTGCGTTAAAGACAACGGAAGTGATTCACGGGGCGCCATTTATCGAGGGATTGGAGCTTAATACCAAAAAAGTGAAAATGAACAAAAAACTCCCGGTCACAGATCAGGATATTTTTGAACGTATCGTGGAGGTGACAAGACTTTCCAACAAATATGAACTTTCTTCCGACCGGCTTACCTGCAGTGACGGAGGAGTCAATCTGATTTTCGGAGTGGTCACAGTGCAGCTGGGAAAAGGAAACTATGAGATGAAGATCGCACAGATTTCGCCGATCCTTGAGAAGCTTAATGAAAAGTTTGCGGGGCAGGCAGGTGTACTGCACCTGGAGAATTATGAAACGGCCGGTACTTCCGTGCGTTTTGTGCCGGAGAAAGCAGCGGAAACAGAAGTAGATGAGGGCCAGGACGCCGGACAGACGGACGAAAATCAGTCAGGAGAATCTGAAGCTGCACAGACGGATCAGACATCTGAAGCAGGAACCGGTGAAGGAGAAACAACTGAATAAAAAAAACATAAAATACACAAAAATCTATTGATTATTTGCGTGAAAGACTATATTATATACTTATTGAATTCTATTGTTCATACATATTTATGATGGGATGTATAAAATAAGTTGATAGGACGACGAAGGAGGAACTACCCTTGTTAGAGATTAAGACAAACGAATCAGAAGCAGCTGCAAGAATTATTGTTGTCGGAGTCGGCGGAGGCGGTAACAACGCGGTAAACCGTATGATCGATGAGCAGATTGCAGGTGTAGAATTTATAGCAGTGAATACAGATAAACAGGCACTGCAGTTATGCAAAGCACCAACATTGATGCAGATTGGCGAGAAGCTTACAAAAGGACTTGGTGCGGGAGCACAGCCTGAAGTAGGTGAGAAAGCAGCAGAGGAGAGTGCAGAAGAGATTTCCGCAGCACTCAAAGGCGCTGACATGGTATTTGTCACCTGTGGTATGGGTGGTGGAACCGGAACAGGAGCAGCTCCTGTAGTCGCACGTATCGCAAAAGAGCAGGGCGCACTGACAGTTGCAGTTGTGACAAAGCCGTTCCGTTTTGAATCACGTACAAGAATGGCGAATGCGCTGGCTGGTATTGATAAATTAAAAGAGAATGTGGACACGATGATCGTGATTCCGAATGATAAACTTCTGGAAGTAGTAGATCGCAGAACGACAATGCCGGAAGCATTGAAGAAAGCGGATGAGGTTCTTCAGCAGGGTATTCAGGGTATCACAGACCTGATCAACGTACCTTCTTTGATCAACCTTGACTTTGCAGATATTCAGACAGTTATGAAGGATAAGGGAATCGCACACATCGGTATCGGTGAGGGACGCGGTGATGACAAGGCTCTGGAGGCAGTAAAACAGGCTGTTGCCAGTCCGCTGCTTGAGACAACGATTCAGGGAGCATCACACGTTATCATTAATATTTCCGGTGATATCACTCTGATGGATGCATCTGATGCTGCTGATTATGTACAGGAACTTGCAGGAGAGAATGCAAATATTATCTTCGGTGCGATGTATGATGATACAAGATCTGATGAAGCTACAATCACAGTTATTGCAACAGGACTTCACAATGTGGGTGGAAGTGCATCCAAGTTAAAAGCAAGACTGGAAGGACAGCAGAAGATGGGATCTATTCTTCCAAATGCGGACAAGTTTGCAAGAACACCGGCAGCAGAGTACGGTGCAGGAAGAACAACAACAGGAAATTCCACAATCCCGACCCTTCAGGGACAGGGAAGAGTGCCTTCAAGCACAGTAAAAGAGCAGTCCATTAAGATTCCGGATTTCTTTAAAAAATAATAAAGTCAGTTTGGGACAGGTTTCGACAAGAGACCTGTCCTTTTTTCCTTTTCACACGATTGTTGTCGAAATAAAGTCTGTTTCTCTGTCAGTTTCTGACAAATTTTCAAAATGATTCTGATTATAATAAATCTTGTTTGAGTGCCAAATCGATTTAGTACCAACGAGAAAGAGGGTGGAACATGTACTATGAAGTATACATAGATGTCATGTTTTTGGTGAATTTTATGATGGACGTCCTTATCCTGTTTTCTGTAAAAGCCTTGATGAAAATGCCGGGCAGTATGAAAAGAGTGATTGCAGGCGGTCTGGTCGGATCAGGGCTTTCCTGCCTGGTGGTAATTTTGCGGCTGCCCGTGGGAATCACAATGGCAGTGCTTCATATGCTTGTCAGCAGCGGGATGGTGGTATGCGGTCTTAAAATTCGCAGCTTTTCGGAATTTTTAAAGTGTTATATTTTATTGTATTTTGTTTCCGTTTTGATTGGCGGGATTCTGGGAATGTTAAAACCCTATGTGAAATACACAAGTCTCTATTTTGCTGTTGTGATTGGCTGCTATTACACAATCCGCGCGGTCTGGGAGTTTTTGTGCCGGCTTCAGAAGGAGGAACTTAAGCTCTGCCGGATCATCTTGTATCAGGAAGGAAGCTGCTGTGAGATACGCGGGCTTTGGGATACCGGAAATGTGTTGAAAGATCCACTGAGTGAAAAGCCGGTATGTATTTTAGAACAAAGCACAATAGAAAAGCTGACCGGGGAGAAGGAAAACTTGAAAGGGTTTCGTCTGATTCCATATCGTACAGTAGGAAAAAGTGGTGTCATGCCGGTATTTGAATTAGAGAAAATGTATATTGTACAGAAAAAACAGTGGATTTATCATCCACTGGTCGGAATATGTGAAGAACAGATATCAGAACAGGGGATGTATCAAATGATCATCAACCCTGAAATATTAGGAGGAAGAGAAAATGGTTGTAAAAGTAGCAATGCCGCAGCAGTTTAAATTAAAAGTGGTACCCAGTCTGAAAGGGCTGCTGTTTCCAAATCAGAAAGAGGTTCATTACATCGGAGGTTCTGAAGTGCTGCCGCCTCCATTGGAGACAGAACGGGAAACAGAGGTGATCAGAAGACTTGGATCAGAATATGATCAGGAAGCGAAAAAAATGTTAATTGAGCACAATCTGCGTCTGGTCGTGTACATAGCAAAAAAATTTGATAATACCGGAGTGGGAGTAGAGGATCTGATCTCGATCGGAACAATCGGTCTGATCAAAGCGATCAACACATTCAATCCAACCAAAAAGATCAAGCTTGCCACCTATGCATCCCGTTGTATTGAAAATGAAATCCTGATGTATCTGCGAAGAAACAGTAAGACTAAAATGGAAGTTTCCATTGACGAGCCTTTAAACGTGGATTGGGACGGTAACGAACTGCTGTTGTCTGATATCCTCGGAACAGAGGAGGATACCATCTATCGGGATCTGGAAACGGAAGCGGAGAGAAAGCTTCTGGTGCGTGCCATTAACCAGTTATCCAGTCGGGAAAAGCTCATTGTCAAGATGCGTTTTGGCCTGGATAATCCCGATGGAATCGAAAAAACTCAGAAAGAAGTAGCAGATTTACTGGGAATTTCACAGTCATACATTTCCCGTCTGGAGAAGAAGATCATGCAGAGATTGAAGCGGGAAATCGTGCGTTATGAGTAAATTAGAAGAATCCTCAAAAAGTGCTTTCACTCCGTAAAAAAGGTGTTATAATGAGAAAAAAGGGTGGTGAAGCTATATGAAACTTACATTTATAGGAGCAGCCCATGAGGTGACCGGAAGTTGTCATTTGCTGCAGGCAGCGGGGAAAAATATTTTAATTGACTGTGGTATGGAGCAGGGACCGGACCTGTATGAAAACCCGGGACTTCCCATTGCAGCGGGAGAAGTGGACTATGTATTTTTGACACATGCACACATCGATCATTCAGGTCTTTTGCCCCTTTTGTGCAAGAATGGATTTAAAGGGCAGATATTGACCACATTTGCCACAGCGGATTTATGTAACATTATGCTTCGTGACAGCGCTCATATTCAGGAATTTGAAGCTGAATGGCGAAATCGTAAAGCAAAGCGTTCATTGGAAAAACCGTTTGAACCTTTATATACAATGAATGATGCGGAAGGAGTCATACAGCTTTTGATGCCTTGCGATTATGATGAAATAATAAACGTATGCGAAGGCGTTGATATTCAATTTACGGATATAGGGCATTTGCTTGGATCATCAAGCATAAAACTTTGGCTTAGCGAAAACGGCATAAATAAAACGATTGTTTTTTCGGGAGATATAGGAAACACCGATCAGCCTCTTATTGAAGATCCTAAGTATACGGATGAAGCCGATTATGTAATAATGGAGTCAACATACGGTGATAGGTATCATGGCGAAAGACCGGATTACTATACGGCTTTGGCAAATATGATTCAGACAACGTTGGACAGAGGGGGAAACCTTGTAATACCTGCATTTGCGGTTGGAAGAACTCAGGAAATACTTTATTTTATACGTAAAATAAAGGCTGACAGAATGATAAAAGGACATGACGGTTTTAAAGTATATGTAGACAGTCCTTTGGCTGTTGAGGCAACGAATGTATTTAATAAAAATACATTGGATTTCTATGATGAGGAAGCTTTGGATTTAATAAAAAAAGGTATAAATCCGATTTCGTTTGAAGGTCTTGAAGTTTCCGTAACAAGCGACGATTCCAGGGCGATTAACTTTGACAGTGAACCGAAAGTAATAATATCCG
>OFMF01000791.1_pt1 | contig 28837 bp, 15 predicted proteins | sample 1541771 | NCBI WGS metagenome assembly OFMF01 (sample SAMN04209235, study PRJEB22552) | human gut metagenome | biome: gut; material: feces | host: Homo sapiens | place: USA: Oklahoma
ATAGAAGCGCGGCACGAGATTGATAAGAGACGACTTGCCGGAGCCGGTGGAGCCGATGAACGCCACCGTCTGGCCCTGCTCGGCGGTGAAGTTGATGCCTTCCAGCATCGCCTCGCGCGAATCCGGGTAGGTGAAGCTGACGTTGCGGAATTCCACGGTGCCCCTCTGGCCGGTTTTGGCCACGTCGGCGGCGGTTTTGGTGCCGTTCTCGACGATTGGCTCAGTGTCGAGCACCTCCATGATGCGCTGCGCGGACACGTCGGCGCGCGGCCAGAGCACGAACACCATGCTCATGAGCAGGAAGCTCATGATGACCTGCACGGAGTAGTTGGAGAACACGACCATGTTGGAGAACACGGTGAGCTTGTCCTTGAGCCCGGCGGCGTCGATGAGGTAAGCGCCGATCCAGTAGACGGCGAGCATCAGGCCGTTCAGGACGGTGTTCATCAACGGCATCATGAACGCCATGACGCGGTTGGTGAACAGCTGGGTCTCGGTGAGGTCCTTGTTGGCCTTGGTGAATTTGGCTTCCTGGTAGTCCTCGGCATTGTAGGCGCGCACCACGCGCAGGCCGGTGAGGTTCTCGCGGGCCACGAGGTTGATGTTGTCGGTCAGGGTCTGCATGACCTTGAACTTCGGCATGACCATGGCCATCATGACGGTGATGGACACCAGCAGGACCGCCACGGCGATGCCGGTGGCGAGCGTCCATTCGAAGCCTTCGCCGGCGATCTTGCACACGGCCCATACGGCCATGATCGGCGACTTGACGATGAGCTGCAGGCCCATGGTGATGAACATCTGCACCTGCGTGACGTCGTTGGTGGAACGGGTGATGAGGCTGGCGGTGGAGAACTTGCTCATCTCGGCCGGGCCGAAGGACTCGACCTTGCGGAATTCGAGCGAGCGCAGACGCTGGGTGAACGAGGCGGCCACGCGCGCAGCGATGTAGCCGGTGATGATGGCACACGCCACGGATCCGAGCGAGATGAGCAGCATCTTGCCGCCCGCGATCCAGATGTCCTTCATGTCGCTGCCCGGCGTCTCGACCAGCGTGGTGATGTCTGACATATAGTCGGGCAGTTTCAGGTCGAAGTAGACCTGCCCGACGATGGTCACCAGGGCGATGAGCATCTGACCGATCTCCGCTTTGGAGAGGTATTTCATGATGCGAAACATTGGTTTCCCCTTGTGTTGGTTGGGTTGGTTATTGGTTATTGGCGATTGGTTCTTAAGTTGGCTGGGTTATCGGTGATTATCGGTTCACGATGTCTTAATAGTTTCCATTGTTTGATTACTTACACTGTGAGATATTATACGCACTTCTGTATGTTCGCTGTGAGCGTCCTCAATTAGCCTTGCCGATTAGTTCTCCGCGCGCTTAGCTGCCATGTGTTCAGCCACGCGCTTGCCCCGCTCCACGAATGCCTCACGCACCTGTTCAGCAGTCGGCCGAGGCTGTCCCGGATGGCAAATCGACATATATGTGGTGAACTCAGACACCAGGTCAACGAATTCGCGCGTGCGCCGCTCCCCCATTTGCGAGAAAATCCAGCAAATCGCGGAACGCATTTCCTCTATCATCCGATGAGACTGCTCGCGCCCGGAATCAGTAAGATTCACGCGAATGATGCGCCGATCTTTGGGGTCAATGTCACGCGTGACCCAGCCCTTCTTCTCCAGAGACGACAGCACGGTGGAGATACGTCCGGAGCTTGCTTGCAGCGCCAATGCCAATTGCGATGGCGTTTGCGTCCCCTTCATGGACAGCTCCCGGAGCACGAACTGCTCACCATGGGCTCCACGAGTGAATTCCCTCTGCATTGTCGAACGATTGCCCCACACGCTGGCATACAGTTCACTAACTGCTTCCTGCTCAAATCCCATAAGAGCACCATCCATTCCCATTCGCCACACGGCAGAGCGCCGCAAACACCCCAAGAATATCTCACACCGTAAACAATTCATTACTAGAAACTATTTTTGGAACGCATAATGCACACACTCCACGCTCTTTGATATTCTGAAAGCCGCATAGATATTCACTTCGGGGCGTCGTCTAAGAATATTTGCTGGGCCAACGGTAGCGACGTTGGCATTGTGCTCCATGAGGTATCTGGTCGAAAAGGCGGACGAAGACAGACCAGTTGGGCGGAGCGCGCCCATACCTCAAAACCATTGCAATTATTGGCTTTGACCATTTTCGTGGAGTCACGAAAATGGTCATGAAAAACATAAGGACACACCCATGAACCGCGACGAAATCACACGCAAAACCAGCGAACTCAGCACTCCCGATACGCCTGCTATCTCATTGCTCAAAACGGTGATCCAAAGAAAGAAGAAGTGGCACTTCTCCAGAGCTATTTTGCCGTTCAGACTCGCAAAACGGAAATCATTGAGCAACGCATGGGAGAAATCAGCCGGCTCGCCGGCCGAGAGGCCCTTGCCACTGCAGAGAAGAAACTCTATCCGTATACCCAAATCACACACAACAAAACCGCACAAGAGCACATGTACACGCCCAACCACGCCGCAGAACGCCGGCAAGGATGTGATACAGGCCACAGAAAGCGTTGTACCGCCTAGGCAATGCAACAATTGTCCGCTATGCTCTGAAGGCAGATGGCGGCACGGATGCCATCCCAAAGAGGGGGTATGACCATGATTCGGGGTATGAACCTATGCAGCATCGCCGGCTGCACGCATGAAGCAGAAGAAGCGGGCATGTGCAACATGCATTTCACATCAGCGCTGGTTCACGGAGCGCTGCACTACACTGCGGGGGGACGTCCGTCGCACTGCTGAGCGCAACAACAAAGCAAAACAACCAGTAACGCTCAACGGCTTCCACATGTTCATGCTCTAATTGCATGTACTTGCAGACACAATGGCCGGTCTGAGCCAGCTGCCCTCGCATGGAGCAGCTGGCTCAGACCGGCCATTATTGTTGCTTTGTACTGTTTGCACTGTATTGCGCAAGCTCGGGCGCACTCGGATGCACTCGCTGAGTGGCGTGAATCGCAGATTGCTCAATAGCAACGCAATCCACGCCACTCAGCAGTTGCCATGGTTATGCGCGGCGTTTGCGGATGACGAGCAAGGCACCAGCCGCAGCTGCCAGCGCCACAACCACGACCGCAATGGCAGCCACGGCAGCACCCGTATTCGAAAGGGGCGCAGCGCCATTAGCAGCCGGCTTATTCGCGGCAGTGTTACCGGGCTTAGCAGTGTTGCCAGGATTGTTGGTATCGCCGGGCTTCTGCTCTCCAGGGCCGGGAGTGACCTCCGTGGCCGCGACCGTGACTTCGAACGTCGCGTTCACGCCACGATAAGAGACGGTGATGGTCTTCGTGCCTGCGGTGGCAGAATCAAAGCCAGTGAACTTCAGATCACCATCAGTTGGATCAATCAGCTTGCGCAGCGTTTCGGTATCGCCGACTTTGTAAATGGCGGATACCTTCACATCGGCAGCGTTGAACTTATCGCCTACCTGATAGGAATCCTTGGTCACTTCCACAGCAAGCTCGGCCAACTGAGGCAGTTCGCCGAATGTCACTGTGTAGGTTTCCGCCGTGCCATCCTCAGCAGTTACAGTCACCGTGGCCACGCCGCTGTTCTCGGTCGAAGCCTGCTCCACCTGCACCGTAGCCTTCGCGTCAGCAGCAGTCGCCTCCACCGTCGGGTAAGAAGCAGCGTCTCCGGCCAGCGCACCGGCATATTCGGTGATATCCGCGGAGAATCCGTCAACCGTCTTGCCATCCACAGTCAGATCAGCAAGATTGGCGTTACTAGACGGCTGCGGCTTTGGCGTTGCTTCACCTTCGGCGATGCGTACTTCAGCGATCTTGGCATAGTCATTGCCATCGGCGTAGGTGAAGTTGAGGCGAATGCCCTTGGCGGCGGGCAGAGCGCTCACATCGGCTTCCGTCACGGCTCCAGCAGCACCATTCACAGTGACTGCCGGCAGCGTGGCATCAGTCCACGTGGCGTTGTCTTCAGCTAGGTACGATACAGTGAAGCTCTTCGGAGCGGCCTCGCCCTTGGCCTTATCCACCGCAACGCTGAGCTTGCCCAGCTGATATGCCTTATCGAAGGTGTAGCTGAGCCACGGCGAGGTGTCGCCGGTGCCCCAGTTCGACCAGTTGGTGCTCAGATTGTTGTCGCAAGTCAGGTCGGCCGTAGAAGCGGAGGCCCAGCTGCTGGCCGACTCATACTTCGAGGCCGCGGCGGACGAGCAGAACAACCGGGCAAGGTTGCTTTCCACAGTCACGGTGAGCGTGGCAGTTACTGAAGAATCAGTGACAAGACGTACCGTCACGGTTTGCTCGCCCAATTTGGTGGTGTCGAAGCCTTCCAACGTGTATTCATCTGGCTCCAGTACACGCGTTTTGCCATTGGTGAGCGTGGCGGTAACCGTCACGTCCTTATGCGCGAGCGTCTGCCCCTTGGCGATAGTGGCTTCAGGGCCCTTGGCCGCGATGGACTCCACAGCAGCAGTCTGCGAACCGAACGCAGTGCCGTTGAAGGCCACGGTGAATGCGCCGGCATTGCTGTTCGACGTGGCGAAAGCACCGGCATCGAGCCCGGTTACGTCCGCACCGGTCAGCGTTACCGTAGCGACATCCTGCCATTCATCGTTCGCGGAAGCACGCCAGTAGCCTTTCAGAGTATCGGTTGAGGTGCGCTCCAGCTTGAGCTGCACTTGGTCGCCGAAGCCGGTACCAACATGCGATGTTTCCTTATCGATGTAGCCATCGGCATTGGAATCGTACTGCATGTAAACGCCGCTTGGGCTGGCAAGTAACGTGGCATATCCCTTGCCGCCGTTAGCGTCAGCAAGACCGTTACGGACCACCAGACCGGCGCGCGGATCGCCATTACCGCCCAAGTCGAGCGGCTTGACCGTGGTTTCCAGCGTTTCGTTCACGTCCAGAGCATCAGGCTGGTACACCGCACTGCCCTCGTTGCGATCCGTCCAGACGCCACGATTGGCGTTGTCCGTAATCGTGAAGTCATAAGCACCACCGGACGCAGAAACCTGGCACGCGCTGCCGCCCTTCCAATGAGCTTCCTTCCAACTTCCGGAAATCGGGTTGGAGCAGGAAACATCGATGGTTCTACGGAATGTACGGCCCGGATTGAAGTTACTGCTCTCGGCAAGAGTGCCCGTAATGGTGTAGGTTCCCGGCACATTGAATGCGTAGGTGTTACCAGCAGCCTTGGTCGACTTGCTGACTGCCGTACCGCCTTCCACATTCCATGTCACCTTGGTAGCAATGGTATCGTCGCCTTCCTTGACGTTGACGGTGTCCGGCAGAGTAACGGTTCCGCCCGTGTTCACGGTCTTCGGGAGATCATCGCCGGTTTCCACAGTCCAGTTGACCAGCTTGCCCTTGGCGCTACCATGGTTGCCCCAATAGCTCAGATCCCAACCGTCGGGCTCGCCTTCTTGAGCAGGATTGTGCATTTCGATGGTGCCGTTCTCACCGATGGTCAGCGGCAGCCAAACATAGGTGGAATCGGCTTTACCGGAATCCCAACGGTCACCAAGGTAGATGAAGTGACCTTTCTCCTGGTCTACTGCGAGCACACTAGCCGACTGCGAACCGAATGTGGTGCCGCGGGTATCGCCCACGGACAACAGACCATCCGCGCCTTCCGGCATGTTGTTGTACCACGTGTTCTCGTTGACATCGTCCTTTTCCACGCCACGGGTCCAGTTTCCCAGCATGGAGTCGGCGGTGTAGTAGGTCTGCTTGTTCGGGGCCCAGCCGGTTGCACCAGATGCGATGATGTTGTAACGCCCGTCATATTGGAATACGGCAGGAGCTTCCAGCGAACCATTTTGTTTGACGATTTGGAAATCTTCGCCACGCACCGGGGCATCCGTAGTAGAGTCTGCAAGAATGTATGGGTACTGCCCGTCAGCAGAGTACTGCTTTTGTCCCTCGGACTGGTCCACATTCGTGGTCTTGACTACATTGGTGTAATCATCGTTGAGCTTGGCGATGTACAGCGTGGCATTGGCTTCGGAAGAATACAGTACATAGGCACTGTCGTCCTTCGGGTCCACGAACACAGTCATATCGCGGCTGTCACCGTTCTCACCCCAGCTGGGGTTACCTGCGGCTTCTTTCCAATTGTTCTGGTTAGGCAAACGATAGGCACCCACCATAGTGAACGGGCCCGCCGGATTGTCGGAAACAGCCACGCCCGCAAGTGCACGTGCATAGTTGGAACCGCCCGGCGTGGTGCTTCCATCGGAATGCCACCACAGCACGTATTGCTTGTTCTTCTTGTTGTAGATGATCTTCGGACGCTCGAAAATGCCCTGTACGGAATCAACCGCGCCATCACCATCCTGATCGGGGTTGGTGTTGAGGTACGGGAAGATTGCGTCGGCCTTGGCAGCGTCCACACTGCCGTCGGACTTGGTCAGGTTGTAGGCCTTGTCGAAGTAGGCGTAATCGGCATTGCTCTTATCCGTCAACTGAGATTTGCTGGTCACCGCACGCAGCGCCACACCAAGATCGGTCCAGTTGTATAGATCTGTCGACATATAAGCATGGACACCGGGGCTGTTGTCGTAACCGTTAGAACGGTCTTCGCCATACCAGTAGTAGGCGTCGCCGACCTTGACCACTTGGCCACCGTGCGCTTGGATGTGTGTGCCGCCATTATCATTGGCGTTCTTGGCATACCAATATGGCTGGAAGTAATCGCTAGCGTTCTTGCCCGGATCGGCTGTGGGCTGGAACTTGGTGTATGTCGGCACTTGGCCGATGGTAGGCAGGTAATCCACACCTGCCGCACTGGCACTTGCAGCGGCCAGCCCGCATGACAATAGCGTTGCCGCGGCGGTAATTGCCGCGATAAGAGCGCCCTTGCCCTTATCGTTTATCTTCATTGATTTGGTTCCTTGATTGATGATAACGGTTTTTTGAACAAACAGTTATGTCGCTATCCGCGAAGCCAGAAAAGGTTCGACAAATCAATATACCGATACTGAAAATTCAGTATTCAACTTGTCGGACCAATTATGGTCAAAGAGCGGAGGAACCGGCCGGCAATAGTCAATATTGCCGGCTTGTTCCTTCACCCATTACTGCGCGAGGGTGCTATGCACGCTTGCGCAGCATGAACAGTGCACCCGCGGCAGCGGCCAGCAGAGCGACAGCGCCAGCGATGGCGGCAACACTGGAACCGGTGTTGGCCACCGTGTTCTTGTTGCCGTTGCCGGTGGCACCGGGCTTGTTGGTGTTGCCGGGCTTCTGTTCTTCAGGGCCAGGGGCGACTGCGTTGGCCTTGACCGTGACGTTGAAGGTCGCGGTCACACCACGGTAGGAGACGGTAATCGCCTTCTTGCCTGCGGTGGTGGAGTCGAACGAGCCAATCGCAAGCTGCGGGTCGTCAAGAGCGACCGGCACTTCCTTGGTCTTGTCGACACTCTGGTAGACGGCAGTCACCTTCAGACCGGCGGTATCGAGCTTGTCGCCGATGGCGTACTCGGTCTTCGTGGGTCCGATCACCTTGAGCGAAGCCAAAGTGAAGGCGTTGAAGGTCACCGTGTAGGTCTTCGTCTCAGACTCGTCGGCTGAGGTCACCGTAATGGCGGCCTTGCCGCCAAGCTTGCCGTTCTCAACCGCGTCGCCAGTCACCTTGACGGCGGCGGCATTGTCGGTGGCGAAGGCCTGCAGCACCGGGTTTGCCTCGGCGTCGACCGGCAGATCAACCGTGTAGTCGGTCTTGGACGGGTCGAAGCCTTCAACGGTTTCGCCGTCAAGACGCAGGTCGCCCAGCGTGGCATCGGATGCTGGCTGCGGGGTGAGTACCGTGCTGTCTTGTGCGAACACCTGGATCTCAGCCACGTTGATGTACACCTTGGTGTCCTGCAATGTGTTAGTCAGGCGGATGGCCTTGGCCTTTACCGGGGTGCCGAGCACGAAGTCAACGGTCGGGGTGTCGGCGGCGGTGATGCCGTCGGAGCCAGAGCCGGCATCGCCGGCCTGTATCTTCCAGCCATCCTTGGTACCGACTCCATGCCATTCGCCAGCCTCATTCTGGTATTCCAGCGTCTGGCTCTTCGGCCAAGACGCACGACCATCGTAGTAGAAGAAGGTCTTCACTTCGGTGATGGTCTGAGCTTCGTCGAAGGTGAACGTGGCGACCGGGTCCACCGTCGAGGCGGTGGAAGCCCAAGTGGACCAACCCTTTGACGTAGTGTCACCATCGATGGCCTTGGAAGCGGAGGCACCCTCCTGGAAGTTCACCGAGAAGTTCGTGCCAGAGGCCGCGGCGATGTTCTTCGCAGCACCCTGAACCGGCGTCACGAATGCCTGAATTTCGGTGGCGTTCATGTAGTCGTTGTTCACGGTGTTCACAATGCGCACCTTCGTGGCATTCACTGTGCCCTTATCGGCCTTGAACGTCACCGTCTGGCCTGCGGCAGGCTTAACATCGCTACCGAGTTGCATCCACGTCTCGCCATCAGTGGCGTACTCGGCCTTGGCGGAAGCCGGAGCCTTGTCACCATACGTGATGGTCACGCTGCTAAGCTCACACTCAGAGCCGAAGTCAATCGTGGCGGTCGGGCTGGCGGAATAGTCACCAGCAGAGTTCCACGTCACCCAGGCTTCAGCTGACGTGTCACCATCGGTGAGCTTCTTCCACTGATCGCCCTTGCTGTATTCCGTCTGCTGGTTGGTCACGGTCAGGTTGGAAGCAGTGTCGGCCACATTCTCAGGCGTGGCGGCGGTGACATAGATCGCGCCCTTCAGTGCAATCGTGGTCGCGTCGTCCAGCTGGTAAGTACCGGTCACGGCAATGTTGTCGCCAGCCTTGGCATCGGCGAGCTTGGTATCAAGCCCATCGAAGTTCCACGTAACCTTAGCCGCATCGCCCTCGAATGCAGGCGATGCCTTGACGTGTAGGTACACCGGCGCAGCCTCAAGCGCGGCCTTCGCCTCGCTCGCACTGGTGCCGGCCAGCACTGTAGCCGATACCGGATCGGAAACGGTGAGCGCGCCAACGTAGACCGTAGCGGTGACGTTGAACTCGTTGCCGTACACATCGGTGGCGGTAGCGGTGGCTTCGTAGGTGCCTTCCTTGGCCACATCGACCTTGGAAGTATCCCAGTTGGCAACCGTGGCCTTGCCTTCGCCCCAGGTGTAGTAGAGCGTGACTTCGACCGGAAGCACGGCCTTCTCGTTAACGGCGGTCTGCACGTTCACGGTCTTCTGGCTGGTCGGCGTTACATTGCGCAGAGTCCATGTCTGGTTGGCGGACGGCGAAGTGCCGCTCGGTGACTGCCACAAGCCAACCTTCGTGCCGACTGTGGTACCAGAGTTATCCACATCAAGGTTCGTCTTAGTCGCGGCATTGAGCAGCTGGTAGGTCGAACCATCGGAAGTGTTGAGAATCCACTTGGCAGCCGGGTCGGATTTAGCGGCCCCAACCGTTTCGTTGGAAAGCGCGTTCGTGCCATCCTTGGACACCAGCACCTTGCCTTCGGCGTTAGTAATCACATAAGCCTTGAGATCAGGGCGCTCGGAGTCGGTGGGCTGCTCGATCTGGGTAAAGGTCCAAGTCTGCTTCTTGGCGTTCTCGGCATCGGAAGCGACGTTGGCCAGGGACAGCGCGGAATCACCAGAAGTGGTATCAGCCACGGCCTTGCCGGACTGCTTACCAACGAGCTGGTAAGTGTCGCCGGTCTCGACGGCAGCATCCTTAGCGTAGCCGGTCACGCCAGTGAGCTGGATGGAGGCGATAGAACGGGCGGGCACAGTGACCGTAGCGGTCTTGGCAGCCTTGTCAATCACCACAGAGCCTTCAGCTTGCTTGACGTTGCTGGTCTTGGCGAAGACTTCCGGAGTGGCGGAATCGACACCCACGTTCTTGTCTTCGGCAGAGGTTTCGGTGGTCAGATAGAGCTCACCGTAAGCGTTGTCGGCAATCTCGCCGTACTTCGACAGGTCGATGACGAAGGTCTGGTCAGAGGTGCCGGAGTTGCGGTGGATGACGGTCTGCGTCTTGCCATCGGCGGAGGTGGCAGTCATGTTGTTGTCTTCATCGTTGTTGGCGATGACCTTGTCGCCCGCGTGGATGAAGTGGGTGATGGCCTTGACGCCGTTGTACTTGGCGTTGGCAATAACCGTGCACGGTTCAAGTCCATCGGCGGTACCGCCGTTGTTGTTCACGCGACGCTCGGAGTAGAGCTTGCCGTCCTTACCGGCCACGGTGCAGTCGAAGTCGATGAGCACGGTGCCCCAGTTGGTGTTTTCACCGGCCGGGTTCACGTTCGAGCCCATCTGCATGTTGTAGAGGTCCTCGACCACCTGCCAGAAGGTGAAGTCCTTGGACTGCAGGCGGGTGACGTTGGAGCTGATCTTGCTCATCATGCCCAGCGCGTTGTCGAAACCGTACGGGTTGTAGGAGCCGGACTGCCAGGAGCCGTCCACCTCGCTCATCGACAGCTTCTTGCCGTCTGCCTGAGCGATATCGCGCGATTGCATCTGGTTGCTGTCGGAGTAGGCGTGAACGTTGTACTGGCCGATAAGGTCCTTGATCGCCTGCGGGTACTGGTTGTACGACTTGACGAAGTCGGCGGAGTTCGTGGCATCGGTGGCTGCGATGATGGTGTCATCATTGTCCTTGAGCGCCTCAGCGAGTGCGGTAATCGTCTGCTGCTGCTGGGCGTTATTGACATGCATACCCTCCTGCGGCTTCTTCAGCGCGTTGGAGTATGGGGTGACGGACTTATCTTTGTCGGAGTAGTACTTATCCCAGTAGTTGTTAATGAGCTTGGTGTTGTCATCGCTCTCATCGGTGTACTTCGAAGCCATGTCGCCCGGAGTGCCCCAGTAACTGGTCTCGGACTCGTTGAACGGCTCGACCGTGTCAACGTTTGCGCCAAGGCTTTCGAGGTGCTCGACGTTCTTGGTCATGTACTGAGCGAATTTCTCAGGGTTTGCAAGATTATTGCTACCAGAGTTGTATCCACCAGTGGCGTAACCGCTGTTGGTCAGGAACCACGGAGCGGAGTTGGCGAAGGCCTCTACATCGGTGATGTCGGGGTTATCGCCGGTGGCACCGCGCTCAATCCACCAGTCTTGGGCGGCGGACTTGGAGAAGTCATACTGGTTGTCGTCAGTCGGGTCGAATGCCGCAGCCAGCTTGTCTTTGTCGGCCTGCTTGGTGGTTACGCCATTGCCATACGTGCCGGAGCCGGTGGCGTCATCTTTCCACGTGCCAGGCACGGCAGCGCCTTGGCGCATGAATGGGTAGCCGTAGGCAACATCGGAGGCATTGCCGCCGCCCACGTTGTAGCGGGCCATGTTCAGGTCCAGTCCTTCATCACCGAAGATGGACTGGTAGAACTGTTCGCGCAGCTGCTTGCCGTATTCCACAGCCTTAGCCTTGGAAGCGTCATCGCCGAGATTGGTGGTGATGGCCGATTCCTCGCCGAGGCTGCCGGTGGCGTTGGCGAACCAAGCCAGCGAGGTGCCCCAGCCATCGAAACTGTTGGCATACCACGGGTTCGGGGTCACGGTAATGGCATCGTTATCAGCCGCATACGCAGTGCCGGCAACCGCAAACGCCCCTCCTCCCACTAGTGTTGCCGCCGCAACCATTGCAGCAAGCGATTTGCTCAGTACCCTCATTGGTCTCCTTAGTGTTCCTGCTGTCCGCCTTATACCGGAAAAATCGGCCTTTGCTTCACTGAGCCGGCCTCTTTGCCTGATACATGACCTACGTCGACTCCTTCTTTCGGCGCAGCCAAAATGTTTACGCAAACATTTTGATATGAGCGATTTTATCACAAAACCGTCACCCAGCAAACAACTTCAGAGACCACAAACGACGCACAAAGTCATGAGCCATTCGAATTGCGCTGGCCCAATCGCTACGAATCATATTTGCCGTAGCCCTTAAGTGAATCCCACTGCATCGAGATATCGCGCCCGCTATCCCTTCCGATAACGCCGACCACGCGTGTTGCCTTCAGCAATCAGCTTTCCTTGCGCAACTAAACCGTTTAGGAATTTGCGGACTGTTCTGTTATCGAGCTCTGTTATCTTGGCGAGTTCAGGTACAGTCACATAGTCAACCTCTGTCAAGCGTCGATTCATCGCCGACAGCATCGCTGCCCGCGAATCAATTTCACCCGATGCGGTTGCATCTGCTTTCTTACCATCCACACGTTCCCCGCCAATGAGCCTCGCACCCTCTTCGGCATCTTTCTCAACTACAGATCTCACGCTAGCAAAACCAGAACCATCCACGGTCTTCAGCGCAGGAACAATAGGAATCGTCGCCTCGAATATGTCACCATCGCGGAACTCAGGCTCTCGCTCAGTATATTGCCGGGACGCTCTTATCAGATTCCGCAGTCCGCTACCCAGCTGCTCGGCTATGCCGGTCTGCACAAACACATTAGCGATAATCGGATTCTTTGGCATTGGCGTGAACTCGCCCAGCTTCATTCGACCTTCAAAGAATGAGCGCGAAGCATTAACCGTCCGGATGGATTCATTATCAATGGTGACACGCGCCACCACCGGACTGGAATACTCCCGATGCATGAGGCTGTTTGCCACCAATTCACGGGCGATCATCGTACGCGGGCTCACTCGCTTATCGCCCTTTAACACAAAGCGGTCAGGCAGATTCCGCTCAGTAAATTCACGGAGTTGCTCGTACGAATCGAACAAGTTGGTCCGCACCATAAGCCGGTCATCGTATCGGTCAATATTGTCTCGCCGAACCACGGCATCAGTAATATACGCTGGGCAAACCGAGGAAATGACTTCATCCTTGCCCAAGAGCAGCACTGCAGCAAGATTAAAGCCCTCTTCGCCGGTCGTGTAATCACGATCGTATAGCTTGGCGCTGCGGAACAGTTCTTCGTCAGACATAGTTCCCCAAGGGTGCCCAGCTCGCTGAGCGACCGCCAGCTGCCGCATTCGCGCAATCAGCTCAGGACGCAAATCAAACGGAGTCACGTAACGGAAAATTCGCCGTTCGGAATAGTAGTTCTGCTTGCGAATATACATTTGACTAATCTGGATATCGCTTTCGATGTGTGTATCCACATCAGCAATGCGATCAAACACTGCGCCCTTGAACCGCACAACCGAAGAACTCGGAGCTACCCAAATACGAACAATAATCCGTTCGTCGTACTCGATATGTTCCGTTTCCACCATTGGAGCCGGTTCGAACATCTTACGATTAGACACTACGTTGACAACGTTGCGCTCTATCTCACTAACGCGCTTAGAATCGACGCCGAGCACTTGACCGTCATCGTCAACGCCAAGATAAATGCTGCCACCAGAACGATTGGCGAATGAGCATACAGTCTCAAAAGTATCCGTATGAGGCAATTCGCTGCAGCGCTTGAACTCGACCATAGATGATTCACCGGCCTGCAGCACTTGCATAAGTTCATCCTGCGTCATCGCATTCCGCCCTTCATAGCGATAATTCATACATTAGGACATGGCACTTATCGTATTTTAGCATCTAATTAGTACATTAGGACATTGTTTTATGTCCTAATGTACTAATTAGGCGGCTAATTGTACTAATAATTGCACACTGATGTACTAATCCGATGATCGAATGCACTAATTGTCCGCACAAATGCACTAATCGGATGACCGAATGTATCAATGAGACCTATAGGCAGCCGATTGGCTGACGATCAGCCCAGTCATTGGCTATCGGCCGCTAGCCAGTCAGCCGCCAACAGCCAACAGCCACCCAACCAATAGCCGCCAGCCAATCAGCCCGTCCAATCACTCCTTGTGTTCCAGTGCGGCCTTCAAATCGCGGCTACGGTAGCGTTCGCGCAGCATAGAGAATCCACCGAAGCCCACAAGCCACACCAGGCCGGCAATCGCGGAATTGCGCGTATCGTCCGCAAGGAACAACGTCAGGTAGATGAACACGAAGAACACGATTGCCACCGTATTGAGCACCTTCCACGCGGGCATGACGAACCCGTCCGGAATGAAATCAGCGGAACGGCGGTACCTGCGATGCGCCAGCAGCGTCAGGATGTAGATGAACAGGAACACCGCGGAGCTGGCGGACGAGAACAGCACGAACGCTCCGGACACACCGGGGATGGCGTTGACGATCGGCGACAGCAGTATCAGCGCCGCGGACACCAGGATGGCGCGGGCCGGCACCTTGCGATCGGACACCTTGCCGAGCTTGTTCAGCATCGGGTTCGGCGACACCTCGGACAGCTGGTACAGGTGGCGGCCAGCCGAGTACAGCAGCGAGTTCAGCGCGGAAGATGCGGCGGTGATCACCACGAAAGAACACCAGCGCGGACGCCCAATTCAGCCCGGCGTACTGGAACACCATAATGAACGGGGAGGCAAAGGAGCCGTCCTCGTTCGGCTTGAACGAGGTCCACGGCACGATGCACATGATGGCCACCAGTGCGCCCACATAGAAGATGAGCACGCGCACGATAATCTCGTTGATGGCCTTGGGCAGCACCTTGCGCGGATTCTTGGTCTCGGAGACGGTGACGCCCACGAATTCAATCATCTCGTAGGCGAAGAACACCATCTGGAAGCTCATGAGGAAGGCCATCCAACCGTTCGGCGCGAACGAGAAGTTGGCGAACAGGTTGTCGAATCCGGCGTGGCCGGCCGGGCTCACGTGGTCCACGCCGTGAATCTGCACGGCTGGGTAATGGTAGCCGATCACGATCATGACCACGGCGGTGGCGATCATCGCGCAAATCAGCGTGATCTTGATCATCGAGAACCAGAATTCCACCTCGCCGAACACCTTGACGGCAATCAGGTTGATGGAGACCAGCGACACCAGGAAACACAGCTCGATCAGCCATTTCCAATGGGTCAGGTCGATGCCGAACGTGTCGAAGAAGGTGATGAAGTACGTGGAGACGGCCGTGATCTCGGTCATGCCCAGCAGCACGAGCGCGGCCCAATACGTCCAGCCGGCGAAATGCCCCCACCCGTTGCCAAGGTAACGGGTGATGAAATTGATGAAGGTGTGCTGGCTGGGGTCACGGTACATCATTTCGCCGATGGCGCGCATCAGGAAGAACATGATGACACCGACCAGAATGTACACGAAGATGATCGAGGGGCCGGTTAGCGAGATTGACTTGCCCGAGCCCAGGAACAGGCCGGTGCCGATGGTGCCGCCAATGGCGATGAACTGTACGTGGCGATTGCTCAGGCCACGCTCCATCTCGTTGGTCTGGTCCAGGCTTTCGACAGACTTGAGTTTGCCCGTAGCCTGCTGTGTACCACCATTCACATTCGTATCGGCCATACTGATTTCATTTCTCTTCTCTGCCGCCCGATTGTTACGCACCAGACGCGATACTCGTTCAAAACAAGTTCAAACTGTATCACCGAAATATGTCACGAAAACCGCTCAGCTCAAGAATACATGCGATGATACTGTAAATATTCCGCCAAAAAGTTCAATTCATCAACACCAAATTGAACTTCTACCTCTATTCCACGGACTTGAGCGAGCTGACCGGGTCTACGCGATCGAGCACTGGGTTGGTGAACAGCTGCACCAGCAGCGCGAACGCCAGCGTCGCCACCACGGCAATCGCATAGCTGTACCAGTGCACTTCCACTTCGAAATACAGCGACGGCATATTCAACGCAGCAGTCAGTAATCCGCCTATCCACCTGCCAAGCGGCAGACCAACCACCACACCCATACCGGTCAATATCATCATCTCGCGGTTCACGTAGTTGTGCACCTCGCGGTCATAGAAGCCCAGCACCTTCAGTGTGGCCATCTCGCGGATGCGTTCGGACACGTTCGTATTGGCCAACGTAAACAGCACCACCAGCGCCAGGCCGCCGGCGAGCCCCACAATCAGCGCCACCACGGCACCCATCAAATCGAACTTAAACGTGGCGGCCAGATGCGCACAGCTCACGGCCTTGAGCACCGACGATTCCTCGCCCAACCGATCCGCATATTCGGCCTGTTCGGTCTCGGAACCTTTCAGCTTGGCGAGCATCGCGTTCCACGTCAAGGTCGAGGCAGTGCCATCTCCCGAAGCCGAAGACGTCACACCGTCGGCCGCAAACTTCTGGTCGTACAGTCGCTCACTGATGTACACATCAGAGCCGATGAGGTTGCGCGTCACCGCCGCAACCTTCACCTTGGCCCGCCCGCTGCCGCCATTGCTCAACGTGACGGTGTCGCCCGCATGAATATCCAACGAATTGGCTGCGGACTTCGCCACAATCACACCACTATCGTCCAGCGCTACAGTGCCGCCACCCGCTTTGCCGAAGATATTGGGCAGCTCGAACCACCCATCGTCACCGGCCTCTTCCAGCGTGACCATGTCGTTCAGTTTGTTCAACGAATTGTTGGGCACCGTCATCAGCTGCACGGTTTCGCTTTCCTGCGCCGCATTGCTCATCTCGCCGCTATCCACGCGCAGATTCAGCGTTTCGGTGGCCCGGCCATCTTGTGCCACCTGCTTGCGCATCGCGGCGGCGTCATCGTCATTGGCCACCACCATCAAGTCATACTGGTAGATCTGCTCATATTGCTTGACGCCAGTCGTGTCGACGGTGTCGTTAATCGCAAATCCGCAGATAATCAGCGCTGTGCAACCAGCCACGCCGCCCACGGTCATAATCAAACGCGACTTGAATCGGAAGATATTGCGCGCAGTGACTTTGCCGAGGAAGTTCAGCCGGCTCCATACCGGGCGAATCCGCTCCAACAATATGCGAGCGCCCGCCTTCGGCGCCTTCGGGCGCATCAGCGCGGCGGGCGTGTGCCGTATCTCCTCGCGGCAGGCGAGCGCGGTGACCACGCCCACACCGACCACGAACAGCACGATGCCGGCCGAGCCGTACAGCCAGTCGTATTCAAGTCGCACACCGGGCAATATATACAGCCCCTCAATCACCACCATCAGGAATGCCGGGATGCCGAGGAATCCGACTAGCAGACCGATGCCGCCGCCGACCAAGCAGGCGAGCAACGCGAACAGCAGATACCGGCTGGACACGGCGAGTCCGCCATAGCCGAGTCCAAGGTAGGTGCCGATAAGTCCGCGATCTTCCTCGACCATGCGGGTCATGGTGGTCAGGCTCATGAGCACGGCGACCAGCAGGAACACAATCGGGAATGCGCGGCCGATGGATTCGATGGAACTGACATCTGATTTGAGCGAGCTGAATCCGTCGATCGAAGCGCGCGTCTGCACATACCAACGTGCGTTGGCCACATCGTCGATGCGCCGTTGCTGCTTGGCGAATTCGCTTTCCGCTTCGCTTCGCTTCGCATCGAGTGCAGACTGCGCATCATCCAGTTTCGCCTTGCCGTCCGCGAGCTGTTGTTCGCCTTCTTTCAGCTGCCGCTCGCCTTCTTCAAGCTGCTGCTTGCCGCTGGCCAGTTGGGCGGCCTGCGCTTCAAGTTGCGCCGACTGGGTTTCGAGGGTTGCGGCATTCGCTTCGAGTTCCGCGGATTTGGTATTGAGCTGTGCCTCTCCTGCAGCCGCTTCCTGTTCCTTGGCGGTCAGTTGCGCGTTCTGCTGGCCCAAGGTGGATTGTGCGGGGGCAATGGTTTCGTTTAATGTGCGCTGCAAATCGGCTTTCTGCTGGGCCAGACTGTCTCGCTGCGTTTGCAGTTCCGTTTGCTTGGCGGTCAGCTGTTGCCGCAGATCGCTGATTGACGGCACTTCAGGCACGGTAATGCCAAGGCGCGCGAGCAGTTGCTTGATGGCCTGCCATGTGGGTGAGTTGAGGTCGATATTCGGGTCAAGTTGCGCCAGTAGATTGTTGGCCTGTTGAATCATGGGCAGCATCTGATCAATTTGCGCCATGCCTTGGTCGATTTGGGTAATGCCCTGTTCGATTTTCGTGCGATTGGCGGTCAGTTCCGTTTGCGCCGCATCGAGCTGTTTGCGAGCCGAGGTGAGCTGCGTTTTGCCTGATTCGAGCTGGGTGCGCGCTTCGGCTATCTGCTGGCGACCTTGCGCGATCTGTTGACGGGCCGTTGCAATCTGCGCACGTCCATCGGCGAGCTGCCGTTCGCCATCGGTAATGGTTGTCCTGTTGTTCTCCAATTCGGTACGGCTATCTTGCAATGTCGTTTCGTTGGCTTCCAGCTCGGCCCAGTTGTCGTCGATCTGCTTCTGGGCTTCGTCCAGCTGCTCGTTGGCCTCGTCTTGGGCATCGTCCAGTTTGCGCTGCGCGCTGGAGACGATCTGTTGACGACGGGCTTTCTGGCGTGTGGTCTGTATCTGATGTTCGATACGGTCGGCCACGGTTTTGACGGCTTCATCGTAGGCATCGGAAAACGTGTCAAAATCGGACGCACCAGTGACGGCAACCGATATCGCAGTGTATATATTGCCGGTCACGCCGTCGCTGGGTGCAAAGAACGTATAGTCCTCGGATGAGGTGGACCGGAAGGAGGTCATGTCCGAATAGCCGTCTGGATTGTTGAGATCGCGCGGGTCGAGTACGACGCCGGTGATGGTGAGTTTCGTGGGGAACTGCGGGGATTGCTCGGCGTCGGCGTCCGTATTGGCGTCGGACTTCGCATCGGATGCCGAGGCATTGGCGGCGACACCTACCGTATCGGCATTATCGGAATCGTCATTGGAATCATTATTGGAATCGTCAGTCTCCGTGGCCGCTACCGATATGACGGATGAAGAGGTGTCTTGTGGCGTCACAGTAACGGTGCCGCCAATCTTGAGTCCGCTATCGTTCAGGAATTGCTGAGTCACCGCCACTTCGCCGGCCTTGTTCGGCAGTTTGCCTTGTTGCAGGTACGGCCGATCAAGCCCCTCGGTACCGATTTCCTGCATGGTCACGGTTTTCTCGGTGCCGTCCACCAACGTGGTCACCGTCTGAGAACGTTCGGACTGCACGGTTTGCACACCGTCGATTCGGCGCAGTGCCGCTGCATCATCATCGGTCAGGCCGTATGTGGATAGCACCTGCAGGTCATGCAGTCCCTGCTGATCGTAAAAACGACCGGCCGCCAGAAAAGCATCGCGGCATCCGGCGTAGATGCCGGTCAGCACGGCCACGCCAAGCAGCGTAATGACGGCGATCGAGACGAACCTCTTCCAGCTGCGCAGCCAGCAACGCAACGTATCTTTGGCAAATACCGCAGAAACGCCCGCTCCTCGACCGCCGCTATCGTCGAGGTTCCGCCGTTTCACAGATTGTTTCACAAATCGCCTCGCTTGTTTCACGGGGCGTTTCACAGAGTGTCTTGCAGTGAGCATCGCCAATCACCTACCATTCGATATCGGCGATGGGCTGCGGCGTTGCGTTGATCCCCTCGCTGGCCACCTTGCCGGAGCGGAAGCGAATCACTTTATGAGCCATCGGTGCAAGCGCGGAATTATGCGTGATGATCATCACGGTCATGCCTTGCGTTTGGCAAATATCCTGCAGCAGCTGCAGTACTTCCTTACCGGTCTCGTAATCGAGCGCACCGGTCGGCTCATCACACAACAGCAGCTTCGGCTTTTTGGCAATCGCGCGGGCGATGGATACACGCTGTTGTTCGCCGCCGGACAGTTGCGCTGGGAAGTTCCCCATGCGCTCCCCCAACCCGACCTTGTACAAGGTTTCCACCGGGTCGAAATGGTCGGGGCAAATCTGTGAGGCAAGCTCCACGTTTTCCAGCGCGGTAAGGTTCGGCACAAGATTGTAGAACTGGAAAACGAAGCCGATGTCGTTGCGCCGGTAGGTCACCAGCTCCTTTTTCCGCAGGCCCGTAATATCGCGCCCGCCGACCACTACGCGGCCGGTTGTGGCGGTATCCATGCCGCCCAGAATGTTCAATGCCGTGGTTTTGCCGGCACCGGACTGTCCCAGAATCACGCTTAATTCGCCTTGTTCGGCGGTAAAGCTGGCCTCGTCGAGCGCGCGAATCACACTGCTACCAGAAGGATATTCCTTGACCACATGGTCGAATTCGATATACGCCATCGCACACCTCCAACGCGCTCGTGGCAGCCAACTAGCCCCATAGGCCCCGCCAAAACTTCCTGCTATACTCAAGTAAAACAACACTGTGTCGGTTCTGCAACCAACAGTTGGATTGTGGGTTGTCGGAATTTGGGGAGAAGGCCATGGCCAAAGAATTGACGGAAAGCCGCCGCACCCGCTACACGAGACGTGCCATGCAGGACGCGCTTATCGAGTTGCTGCGCGATCAGCCGCTCGGCTCCATCACCGTTAAAGCGTTGTGCGAGCGGGCCGACGTGAATCGTTCCACGTTTTACGCGCATTATGCGAGCATCGAGGAACTGCTGCACGACATTGAAGACGAAACCATGGCCTGGGTCACCACCGCACTCGAACAGCTACTCGCCCAGCCAGATTCTGCCGGCATCGAGCATGTTATTGAGCGCATCTGCCAGTACATTGCCGACAATCGCAAGCATCTGCAGGTATTGATGAGCCCGAAAGCGGATATCGGCTTCCAGCAGCAGCTGCTGGGATTGATTTACAGCCAGCGCGGCGTAGGCGAACAGTTGCAATCTTCGGCGGGTTACCCAGCCGAGGCGCAGATGCGTATGCGATTCGCCGTGTCCGGCAGCATTGGGCTTTTGCAATATTGGCTCGCCACCGATCTCGCGGCCTCTCCCGAATCGGTGTCCCACACCATCTTCACCATGTGTATGCCTGCCACGCAGTGAACACGGTGAATTCAGTGAACTCAGTGAAGCGTGCGGTTTCATAAGCATCGCTCGCTATAGCTTCGCCTGCTCACCGGCCGCGCCCACGCCCGCGCTTGCGATAGCGCACAAATAGACGATTGACCATTTCTGAGACGATACGGCGGCATAGAATAACGAACGTTGCGCATCGCGGCAAGCCCCGCGTGCGCCAAAACCCAAGAAATGTGAGAGAAGGGCACAATGAGTACTGCTGATGCGCCTAAGAAGCCGCGCGAAACCGACGACGTGCCGGTGCCGGCCACGCTGCGCAAGTCACTGAAGAACCGTCATATCCAGCTGATTGCACTGGGCGGCGCCATCGGAACCGGCCTGTTCTATGGTTCCAGCGAATCCATCGCGCTGGCCGGCCCCTCGATTCTGCTCGCCTACTTGGTTGGCGGCTTCGCAATCTTCATGATCGTGCGCGCGCTGAGCGAAATGTCCGTTGAGGATCCGAAGGCGGGCGCGTTCAGCTACTACGCCACTCGCTACTGGTCCAAGCGCGCCGGCTTCATCTCCGGTTGGAACTACTGGTTCAATTACATCCTCGTCTCGATGGTTGAGCTGTCCGTGGTGGGCAAATTCGTAAACTACTGGTTCCCGGCGATTCCGACATGGGTGTCGGCGGCCGTGTTCTTGGTGATTATCTGCGCCGCCAACCTGCTGGGCGTCTCCAAGTTCGGTGAGTTCGAGTTCTGGTTCGCCATTATCAAGATTGTGGCCGTGATCGCCATGATCGTCGGCGGCCTGGCCGTCATCATCTTTGTCCTGCCCACCGCATCCGGCGTGCGCGCAAGCTTCGCGAACTGGTTCACCGTGGGTAACGGCTTCTTCCCGAACGGCCTGATGGGGCAGAATTCCGACGGTTCCTGGACCGGCCTGCTGATGGCACTGGTTGTGGTGATGTTCAGCTTCGGCGGCACCGAGCTCATCGGCATCACCGCCGGCGAAACCGAGGATCCGAAGACCACGATTCCGCGCGCCACCAATGATATTATTTGGCGAATCCTCGTGTTCTACATCGGCGCTCTGGGTGTGATCATGGCCGTAGTGCCGTGGAACACCATCGATGGCAAGTCCAGCCCGTTCGTGCAGATCTTCGATTCCGTGGGCATTCACGCGGCTGCCGGTATTTTGAACTTCGTGTGCCTGACCGCTGTGATGAGCGTCTACAACTCCGGCCTGTACGCCAACTCCCGCATGTTGTACTCGCTGGCCAAGCAGGGCAATGCGCCCGCTTACTTGGGCAAGCTCAACTCGCGCGGCGTGCCAGTGGCCGGCGTGCTGACGTCCGCCGCGATCACCGCCATCGCCGTGGTCGTGGTGTTCGTGTGGCCTGAGTTCGCGTTCAACTACCTGATGTCGATTGCCACCATTGCCGGCATCATCAACTGGACGATGATCATGCTCACCGAAATGAAGTTCCGTAAGGTGGTCGCCGCGGGCGGCGCTCCCGAGGATTCCGAGCTGGCCGGTCTGAGCGGCCAGGAGGCACTGGACGCGATTCACTTCAAACTGCCGTTTGCCAAGGTGACCCCGTGGGTGGTGCTGGCGTTCCTGGCGCTGGTCGTGGTGCTGATGTGCTTCTCCACCAGCTACCGCATCGCCGTCATCGCCGGCGTGATCTGGCTGGCCATCCTCTTCGCCGCCTACCAGCTCACTCAGGCGAAGAAGTAAGGCTCCATTTGCGAATAGCTCTCACTGATGAGCACTCAGTGAGAGCTATTCGCAAATGGGATTTATTCATGAAACAGCTCATCGATGCCGACGAGCTGAACGTCGGATTGAGACGCCGCAGCATCGTCGACCAGTGATTGATCGAAACCGCCGAGCGAAAACAGCAGGTATGTTCGCTGGCCGATACCGGTTCGCGCAGCACGGTCTCGCAGTAGATTCAGCACGGAACGGTCCACCGGCGCATTGCGGAATTTGCACTCGCCCACAATGGCAGCATCAGACGCATTGTCAACGGCCATCACGTCTATCTCATCCTGACGATCCCACCAACGGCCAACCGCACGCGCACGGAAGGGCAACCGTCCAGCAGCACTCTCACGCCACATCCATTCACGGCACAGACCCTCGAACGGTTTGCCGGCAAAATCATGTAATACCGGCTTGATATGACGCTCGTATACGCCTTCCACATCGCCCCGCTCCAATTCCGAACGATACGGAAAGACAAACGAATACCAGAATCGGAAGAAATTGTCGCTCAGCTGATACAGCCCACGCGAACCTTTCGCCCGCTCCTTAGGCTTCGCCGTGACTGGGAACTCACGTTCCACAATCCCCAGTTCCATAAGATTGGCGAGATACGACGATACTGTTGCGTTTGCCATCATCGTGTGTGTCGCGATCTCATTCAGCGAAGTTGCGCCGAGCGCGATCGCCCGTATCACGCTGTTATATTTCGCAGTTTCCCGCAGTTCTTCGTGCAACAAAAATTCAACCTCGCTGTATAGCGGAGCAATGCGTCTCAGAATATGCCGCTTGACATTTGCGTCTATGGTCTCATCTGGGTCAAATTCCTCTAGGTAACGCGGGATACCGCCCAGTATTGCGTAGGCCAGCGCCTTATCCTCGCCACTATAGTTGGGGAAGAATTGCGCTGCATCCCAATATGGCATCGGCAGCATCTTCAGGATGCCGGTCGCACGACCATATAGCGGCGATTTTTCTCCCAACAGCTCCTTTTCGATGAAGCTCATGGCACTGCCGCAAATCACAATCATCAGATTTGCATGACGCAACGTGTGGTCCCAAAGATTCTGTAGCACTGACGGCAATGACGGATCAGATTTGACCAGATAAGGAAACTCATCGAATATCACAAGCCTGCGGCCGCCATCGCTCGGCTCTGGCAGCCGGGTTAACTCGGTTAACGCCCTTTCCCAAGAAGGATATTGACTCAGATAATCCTTGCCCGGGGCACCCGCCTCGAACATGAGACGGGAGAACGATGCCAGCTGTTCATCTTTAGTGGCATTCTGCGCCGCGAAGAATAAGGTTTCCTTGTCTTTTGCGAGTTGAATAAGCGTCTCTGTTTTTCCCACGCGCCTGCGGCCGTAGACGAACACAAGCTGTGCCCTACGCTCAGTGAAACATTCCTGCAGTTGCTTGAGGTCATCGTCTCGTCCGATGAATGCCATGCTGCCCGCCTCCTTTATGCCATACGCCGGCGTATTTCTATCGCATCACGATTTATTGTATCACGATTAGTATAATCGTGATTATACAAGCTGTGACGAGGTGCGGGTACGGGCCAATTTGCAAAAAACTCTCACTGAGGGGGAGGTGGTGACGGCTTTGAGGTCGAGCTTGCCGCAGGTCAGGTAGACCATGGTGGCGAAGTAGTCCATGTCACGGAAGCCGCAGGCCCGTCTCTTCACGTTCCGGACGACGCTGTCGGCGCCCTCGAGGACGGCGTTGGCGTACGGGTGCTCGAAGTACGCGACGACCTCGGCGAAGCGGCGGCGGACCAGACGGGCGGGTTCCTTCACGGGTTCGAGCCTCGAGTGTATCATCCACGAGCACAGGCGGTATAGCCTGACCCATGCCCCGGCGGGCGGTGTTTTTAGTCAAGTCGGTGTTTCGTGTTTCGTCACTAATTTTTGGCCTTTCGCTGTTTGTGGTGGGTGGTTTGGGTGCGGGGTGATGCCGGTGCCCGCCCCGTGGGCCAGGCCCGGCAGCGGGTTCACGCTCCTGTTCGAGGCGTGGGCCGTGGAGATGGCCCGCCACCTGCCCGTCAGCACGCTCGCCGAGCAATTGGACGAGACCGACACCCGTTTGTGGCGGTCCGTCGCCCATTGCGTCGACGAGGCGAGGAGGCTGGAGGACTACATGGGTGTGGAGGCCATCGGCATCGACGAGACCAGCCGCAGGGGCCGCAATTGCATCACCGTGGTCGCCGATCTCGTGGAGCACGATGTCATCAACGTGACGCCGGGCAAGGACCCGGCCACGGTCGAACGGTTCTCGCGTGATTTCATGGACCACAACGGGGTCCCGGAATATGTGCGTCTGGTCGCCTGCGACATGAGCCTGGGCTTCCGGAAGGGCATCCGTGAGCATCTGCCCCATGCGCAGCGGATCGTCGACAGGTTCCACGTGGCCAGGCACGCCAACGAGGCCGTCGACAAGGCCGGGAAGACGGAAGGCCGCTCCAACCCGCTGCTCAAACGGACCAAGTACCTGTGGCTGCGCAACGAGGAAAGCCTGACCGAACTGCAGGTGGAGACCAAGCGCAACCTGACGAGGCAACGGTTGAAGACCGGCCGCGCCTGCCGGATGCGCGAGGTCCTGCAGGACATCTACACGGACAGCCGCACCCCGTCCGAGGCATGGGTGCGCCTGCATCGCCTGTGCTCGTGGATGATGCACTCGAGGCTCGAGCCCATGAAGGACTTCGCCCGCATGATCCGACGCCACTTCGCCGAGATCGTCGCCTACTTCGAGCACCCGTACACCAACGCCGTGCTCGAGGGCGCCGACAGCGTCATCCAGAACGTCAAACGACGGGCGAGAGGCTTCCGCAACATGGACTACTTCGCCACCATGATCTACCTGACCTGCGGCAGACTCGACCTCAAAGCCGTCACCACCACTTGACCATCACCCACCACAAACAGCGAATAGCCAAAAAAATGACGCATGTGCTGTTATACATTAAAACGCACAGAAAATCACACATATACTGTGCGATTTTCTGTGCGTTGCAGTGAGCAGCTACTCAGTTATGCGCGGCGCTTGCGCCAGATGGACAGCGCAATGCCGGCAGCGGCGAGCAGCACCATGGCACCGCTCACGCCATATACGGCGGCACCGGTGGCCGGCAACTTGCCGTCAGACTTGGTGTCATCGGTCTTGTTGTCGGTCTTGTCGCCTGCGTTATCGCCCTTGTTGCCACCATCGCCGGTATCCGGCTTGGTGGGCGTTTCCGCCTTCTGCAATGCTGCGATGGCGGCGCTCAGATCAGCGGCGGCCTTGTCAACCACAGCCTGGTCGGAGGAAGCGAGCGCAGCCTTGGCGGCCTGCAGTGCCTTGGCGAGCGCAGCCCAGGAATCAGCCGTGTAATCGGATTCCTTGAGCGCTTCGGCAGCGGCGATCTGCTTGTTGAGCTCAACCAAATCGACCTTGCCCTGTTCAATGCCGTCAACCGTAGTATCGGATGGATTGACCAAACCATCGGTGTAGCCGTCGTAAGCAACCGCAACAGTGCCAGAGACGCTGGCCGGGAGGGTCACAGTGGCCTTGCCTTCGGCGTCGAGCTTCACGGTCTTGGACCAGTCGCCAGCAGAGAACTTCACCGAACCGGCGAGCGTGCCCTTATCGGCGGAGGTCACCGTGGCGGTGAGCTCGCGGGTGCCGGCGTTGTACACGGCCTTGGTGGTGGAGTCAACAGCCTCGATGTGCGTCGGGTTGGCAGCGGTCCAGGACTTCGTCACCTTGAGCACAGACTCAGGCACGTTCACGAACGCACCGTGACGCACCTTGTCCGGCAGACCGCCGTTAGCACCCTGAGTGATGTAGCCCTGAGCGCCCGGCTCGGCTTTGACCGGCTTCTTTTCGTTGTTGAAGTCCGGGTAACGCTTGGTCATCGGGTTGTCCCACGTGGTCTTGGAAAGCTCGGCACCCGTGGTCATAAATGCACGGTAGGCGAAGTTGTCGGACAGCAGAATGTAGCCGTCGTCGTCCTTCGTGTTGAGTTCGTCATCCTTGTTGAGCTTGATGGTCTCTGGTCCTTCGAACGGCAGCAACGCCTGCTCGAGCAGCTGCCAACCGGTGTTCGGGTCCTGACCCGGAGATGCCTCGGTGGTCGGTGCAGTCAGCACCTTGGAACGCTCAAGGAAGATGCTCTTACCAGTGGTGATGTAATCGCCAGCGGCACCGCCCTGCTCATTCTTGGTGAATCGGTAGTAGTAGCCACCGATCTTACGCACGGTGGAATCAATGCGCGAGTAGCCGGTGTCCTGCCACATCTGCGGCTCGGTGAAGTTCACGAAGTCGCGGGTGATGGCGTAACGCACCTGAGCATAGGAGCTATTCCCGGTTTTGTCGTTCTTGACCGGAGTGGTACGGGTGTCATCAGTGAACATGCGGGAAGAGAAGAACACCACGTAAGCGTTCAGGTCATCATCCCAGTAAGCTTCCGGCGCCCAGGTCATACCGGCGTTCGGCGTGTTGATGGTGATGCCGCCGTTGCCGTCGCCGTTGGTACGGGTCCAGTTCATCATATCGGTGGACTCGTAGACCTCAACTTTCCGAGAACCGTTAACCTGGTTCTGGCTCCAGCCCATTGACGAGACCTTGAGATCAGTGGCAATCAGGTAGTACTTGTCGCCTTCGTGGGAACGCAGCACGAACATGTCACGCAAGCCACCCGTGTCTGCATCATTGGTAAGTACCGCCTGGCCATTGTTGCGAGTCTTAAACGTGAAGAAATCGTTCTTCTCAGTGGAAGCCACCCAGGCCTTTTCTCCACCGTTGCTGTCGCTCTCAAAAGTGACGGCCGCATAGCCGGTGTCAGGCGCGATGCGGGTCTTCTCCTTGACAGTGACCTCGATGGTCTTGGTGACCTTCTCACCGCCGTTGTAGGAAGCGGTGGCGGTCAGCGTAACCGGCTTGGAATCACCGTCGCCGTAGGCCGGACGATTGATGATGCCAGCACCACGATACGGGTCATCGGCACCAGTGGTCCTGTTTTCGTACTTCTCGTTAGTGGACGTAATGAGCTTCTCGTCCGAGGACTTCCACGTAATCGCCGAGCCGTTCTTGGTGCCCTTGGCGACTAGCGGCAGATTCTCGGCCGCCGGAACTTTCAGCGCAGCAATCGCGGCATCGAGGTCGGCTGCGGCGGCGTTCTGGGCGTTCATCGGCTCAACGGTGACGGGCAGTTCGGCCTTCACACCACCCAGCTCAGTGGTGGCGGTGATGGTGGCAGTACCAGCCTTGACGCCGGTTACAGTACCGTCTGCGGCGACCTTGGCCACGGACTCATCGGAGGAGGACCAGGTGACGTTCTTGCTCACGGCGTCGTCCGGAGTGACGGTGGCGGTGAGCTTGGTGGAGTCCTTCTCAATCAGGGTGAGCTTGTTGTTCACCACACCGGTACCGGAAATCGCAACGGCGGTCGGCATGGTCAGGTCAGCGCCCCTGTAGACCTTGATATCATCCATTGCACCATTCCAGTACTCATCGACGGAGTAGAACGACTTGCCGATGTAGGCGGTGGTCGCACCGAGATCGCTCATCTTGATGCCGGTGTTGGCCTTGAAAATGATCAGGGCATTGTTGCGGAACACGGCAAGGTTGGTGCCGTCCACGACAATCTTGTAATCGGCCCAGCTGTTGTCGTTGCCGGAAACGGTGACCTTGGATCCCTGTTCGTTACCCCAGTTGTTGTTGGAGATAACGCCCTTGATGGCGGTCTTGCTGTTGTAGAACATCAGGTACTTGTTGGCGTTGGCCTGATCGGTGGTGTTGGCGTCGTTCAAGCCGTCCTTGCCGACGATGAACGAGAAGAACTTGCCGCTGTCGTCGTGACGAGTCTTGGACGCGAACTCCAGAGTGAAGGAGTCGCCCGCATCCTTGAACAGCTGGTCATCGATCTGGGCGTACTGGCCACCGCCGCGCAGTGAGAGCGCCTCGTTGTTGCTGCGGTCACCGTACTGTTCGATCTTGGCGCCGTCCTTCAGCGTCAGGTTGTACTTGCCGGTCGAATCGGCAATCACGCTGTTCGTGGTGCCGTTTTTGCCCGTGAAGTCCCAGCTGGCGAGCAGCGTCGGTTCAGCAGCCTTAGTAGTCTGCACTGTCGCGGTATCGGTTGTCTGTGGTTGGGAATCTTCCGATTCCATGGCATACGTCGTCGGAACTACTGCCACCATCGTTGATATTGCAATCAACGATGCTGCCATCTTCTTCCAATGCTTCACCGCATCTCTCCTTGTCCTTTGCCTCGACCCACTTGTCGGGTGTCTCGTTCGTCTCTACGTGAACGCAAACATTATTTGCGATGATACCATTACGGCACTGAGACTCAGTGTGCCCCCGATGTCTATTTAGAAGTGCAACACCCTTGTTGGTCCTGTAATTCTAACAGTT
>OFMF01000835.1_pt1 | contig 27932 bp, 25 predicted proteins | sample 1541771 | NCBI WGS metagenome assembly OFMF01 (sample SAMN04209235, study PRJEB22552) | human gut metagenome | biome: gut; material: feces | host: Homo sapiens | place: USA: Oklahoma
CTGAATTGTATAGGGAAGAGTTAAAGAAATCCGGATATCAGATTTGAGATGAATGTATATCCGTCTGTCTTTGTTGAGAAATCAATAGTTATAAGATTATAGTATATGCTGATACGCTATTTGTAAAAGTGTTGACTGTCTTTATACAATCTTAATACGAAATCATAGACTTTTATACTATCTTTGAAAGCAATTGTATATAATAAAGCGCATTATGAAGATATTGCTATAGAATCATTAGTAAGGAGTTATGATCATTTATGCCGGAAAAAATGTGTAAGAAAAAACACCTGACATCTTTTCAGCTGATTATTCTGGGATTTGCAGGTGTGATCTTTTTGGGAAGTATTTTGCTGATGCTTCCGGTTTCCTCTTTGGACAAAGTGCCGACGCCATTTCATGAGGCACTTTTTACAGCCACTTCGGCAGTATGCGTTACAGGGCTTGTAGTAAAGGACAGCGGAAGTTACTGGTCTGTGTTCGGACAGACGGTTATTCTTGCGCTTATACAAATAGGTGGATTTGGAGTAGTAACCGTAGCGGCAGCGGTTTCGCTTCTTTCAGGGAAAAAAATATCTCTCATGCAAAGAAGTACAATGCAGGATGCAATTTCAGCACCTAAAGTTGGAGGAATCGTCAGATTGACAAGGTTCATTTTAAAGGGGACTTTTTTGATTGAAGCAGCAGGAGCTATGTTATTGCTGCCGGTTTTTGTATCGGATTATGGCTTAAAGGGAATCTGGATGGCAGCCTTTCATTCTGTTTCTGCTTTTTGTAATGCAGGATTTGACATTCTGGGAACGGCAGATAATGCCTTTCCGTCTTTGACAGGGTATTCTGGAAATATCCTTATAAATGTGGTAATTATGCTGCTGATCATCACAGGAGGAATCGGTTTTCTCACCTGGGATGATATTTATAGGAATAAAATGAATTTTAAACGTTACCGCATGCAAAGCAAGATTATTCTCATGACTACTGTATGCCTGATTGTTTTTCCGGCATTTTTTTTCTTTGCCTGTGATCTGAAAAACCTGCCTGCGGGAGAACGCCTGTTAGCTGCCATGTTTCAATCGGTAACTACAAGAACTGCCGGCTTTAATACCATAGACATTTCAGAGATGAGCGAGGCATCAAAAGCGGTTATGATACTGTTAATGTTGATCGGTGGTTCGCCGGGTTCTACAGCAGGAGGAATGAAAACAACCACTTTTACGGTACTGATTCTGAATGCAATTGCAACCTTTCGCAGTCAGGAAAATGCTGGGGCTTTTGGACGAAGACTGGAGTATCATGTGATAAAAAATGCAGCCACAATAGCTATGCTCTATTTTACATTATTCTTTTGTGGAGGTGTTGCAATCAGCGTATACGAAGGCCTTCCCCTTTTGGATTGTCTGTATGAGGCAGCTTCAGCTGTGGGTACGGTAGGTCTGACCTTGGGAGTCACACCGGGACTTCATGTTTTTTCACAAGTTGTGCTGATCATACTGATGTATCTGGGACGTGTAGGCGGACTGACCCTGATTTATGCAGTATTATCAGGAAGAAACAAGGGAAATGCAAAGCTTCCTCTGGAGAAAATTACAGTTGGATGAGAAGGAGAAAAGTAATATTATGAAGAATGTATTAATTATTGGACTTGGAAGATTTGGAAGACATATTGCCATGCAGCTGAATCAGCTTGGGCATGAAATTATGGCAGTTGACTGGAAGGAAGAAAGGGTGGACAAAGTGCTTCCGTTTGTGACTAACGCCCAGATCGGGGACAGTACCAATGCTGAATTTTTACAATCTCTTGGAATTGGAAACTACGATATCTGTTTTGTGACTATTGGGGGAAGCTTTCAGAATTCTCTTGAGACAACTTCCCTTCTGAAAGAACTGGGAGCAAAACTGGTAATATCCAGAGCTGAACGTGATGTCCAGGAAAAATTTCTTTTACGCAATGGTGCAGATAAGGTGGTTTATCCGGAAAAGCAGGTTGCAAAATGGGCATCTATCCGTTACACAGATGATCATATCCTTGATTATATGGAGGTGGATGCTTCTCATGCGATTTTTGAGGTAGAAGTGCCGGAGGAATGGACTGGAAAAACTGTAGGCGGACTGGATATCAGAAAGCGTTACAATATTAATATTCTGGCAGTAAAAAATGAAGGAGAATTTAATATTGCAATTTCTCCGGATACGTATTTGGAAGAGAATAGTAAATTACTGGTGCTGGGAGAATACAGAGCTCTTCAGAAGTGCTTCCGCATATAGTAAAAAAGATTTTTGACCACAACACAGCCCCATGATATAATTTTCAAAACAGTAAAAAAGGTGGGGGACAGGATGAGTTTAAAAAATGTGAATCATCAGAAACGGTCATTTACATGGTCTATGGAAAAACCGTCTGCAAAGGATTATTTTCTGACGGTATTTATATTTGCGGTATGCACTTTAATTGGTCTGTTGTTTCAGAAACTGAATTTTACGGATACAAATATTGTAACCATATATATTCTGGGAATTTTGCTTACTTCGATTGTGACAGATGGCTATCTTTGCAGTGTGGCAGGCTCTTTTTTAAGTGTATTTTTATTTTGTTTTTTTCTGACAGAACCAAGGATGTCTTTTAAAACCTATGCGGTGGGTTATCCGGTGACATTTTTCATAATGCTTATTTCATCCGTACTTACGGGAGCACTTGCAGCAAAGCTGAAAACACATGCAAAGCTGTCTACACAGCTTGCCTTTCGTACACAGATTCTGTTCGATACAGACCGTCTGCTGCAAAAGGCAAAAGGAGAAACAGAGATTCTTGATGTCACCTGTACACAGCTTCTCCGTTTATTAAACCGCAATATTACAGCATATGTAGTAGAAGATGGAACTTTATCAGAGGGAAAGCTTTTTTCCGGAGAAAAAGAGGACACAGAAGATTTTTTGATACCAGAAGAGCAGCAGATAGCCAGATGGGTCTGTGAAAACAGGCAGCATGCCGGTGCGTCCACACACCATTTTCCTCAGGCTAAATGTTTATATCTGGCAATCCGGAGCGGGGATAATGTTTATGGTGTGATCGGGATACCATTGCAAAAAGAAACACTGGACTCTTTTGAATACAGCATCCTGTTGTCTGTAATAAATGAATGTGCGCTTGCAATGGAAAATGCGAAAAATGCATTAGAAAAAGAAAAAAATGCAGTTATGGCCAAAAATGAACAGCTGCGGGCAGATCTTCTTCGGGCGATTTCGCATGATCTTCGTACGCCGCTTTGCTCCATTTCCGGTAATGCAGATATGCTGCTTGGCAATAGCGACCGTCTGGACGAAGCTACAAAACATCAGATTTATAGCGATATCTATGATGATTCTGAATGGCTGATCGGAGTTGTGGAGAATCTGCTTTCCATTACCAGACTGAATGACGGAAGACTGAAATTTAAATTTACAGACCAGCTTCTGGATGAGGTGATTGCAGAATCCCTGCGGCATATCAGCCGGAAACATGATGATTATAAAATTGTGACAGACTGCGAAGAACTTGTTCTTGCACGTATGGATGTACGTCTTATTATGCAGGTTCTGGTAAATTTAGTTGACAATGCAATAAAATATACACCGCCGGGTTCTGTGATCTTTATTCGGGGAACGAAAACAGATGGAAAAGCGCAGATAAGTGTGGAAGATAATGGCCCGGGAATTCCGGAAGAAATGAAGACACATATTTTTGAGATGTTTTATACAGGGAAAACAACAGTTGCGGATAGTCACCGAAGTCTGGGACTTGGACTAGCACTTTGCCACTCTATTATAGAAGCACATGAAGGAACCCTGGTTTTGACAGATCATGATCCTCATGGATGCAATTTTACTTTTACTTTACCCTTAAGCGAGGTGATATTAAATGAATAAAACATTAATTCTGGTGGTTGAGGATGACAGACCCATACGCAATCTGATCGTTACTACATTAAAAACACATGACTATAAATATCTGGCTGCAGAAAACGGATCTTCAGCCATTCTGGAAGCTTCGTCCCACAATCCGGATATTGTTCTTCTGGATCTGGGGCTTCCTGATATGGAAGGGGTAGAAGTGATAAAAAAAATCCGTACCTGGTCGAACATGCCGATTATTGTGATCAGCGCCAGGAGTGAGGACACAGATAAAATAGAGGCACTGGATGCAGGAGCTGATGATTATATTACGAAACCGTTCTCTGTTGAGGAATTACTTGCGCGTATCCGTGTCACCCAGAGGAGACTTGCGGTTATGCAGAGCGGAGAGCAGATAGAAAGCTCTGTTTTTGAGAATGGTGGATTAAAGATAGACTATACGGCAGGTTGTACATATCTGAAGGGAGAGGAATTGCATCTGACACCTATAGAGTATAAGCTGCTCTGCCTTTTGTCCCGCAATGTGGGAAAGGTATTGACACATACCTATATTACCCAGCAGATTTGGGGACGATGTTCGGATAATGACGTTGCTTCTCTTAGAGTTTTTATGGCAACATTGCGAAAAAAACTGGAGCCTGAGAAAAATGGAGTGCAATACATCCAGACACATATTGGCATTGGATATCGCATGCTTAGAATTGAGAAGTAAAAAGCTGGCTACGCTGAGGCTTTTAGACCTGTGCACTCGGATTTGCAGACAAGTGAGTGGTATAGTTATTTCGAAAACGATGTACTAGATAAAGTATAGGCGGTAAAAGTGAAGAATGGCGAAGGAGACAAGAATCATGGGAAAAAGAGCAGCAGGAATATTAATGCCGATCAGCAGCCTTCCATCAGACTATGGCATCGGATGTTTTTCCAAAAGTGCATATGAATTTGTAGACTGGTTAAAGGAAGCCGGACAGACTTACTGGCAGATTCTGCCATTGGGACCGACCAGCTATGGAGATTCTCCATATCAGTCTTTCTCTACATTTGCAGGTAATCCATATTTTATTGATCTGGATACACTTGTGGAAGAAGGAGTTCTTGATAAGAAAGACTGCGAGAAAGTTAATTGGGGAAAGAAGCCTGATGAGGTAGATTATGAAAAAATCTACAAAGGCCGTTATCCTCTTCTGAGAAAAGCATACGAGAACAGTGATATCAGCAAGAATCCTGACTATCAGAAATTCGTAGCAGAGAACAGCTGGTGGCTGTCAGATTATGCTCTGTTTATGGCAGTAAAAGACCGTTTCGAAGGTGTAGAATGGACCAAATGGGCTGAGGATATCAGACTCCGCTGGAACAATGCCATGGATTATTATCGTGAAGAACTCTATTTTGATATTGAATTCCAGCAGTATATGCAGTTTAAGTTTTATGAGCAGTGGATGAAACTGAAATCCTATGCAAATTCAAAAGGAATCCAGATCATTGGAGATATTCCGATTTATGTTGCAATGGACAGTGCTGATGCATGGGCGCATCCGGAGCTGTTCCAGCTGGATCAGGATAATGTACCACTGGCAGTAGCAGGATGCCCTCCGGATGGATTTTCTGCAACCGGTCAGTTATGGGGAAATCCGTTATATCGCTGGGATTATCACAGAAATACAGGATATCAGTGGTGGATTTCCAGAATGAGTTACTGCTTCAGACTGTATGATGTTGTAAGAATCGATCATTTCCGCGGATTTGATGAATATTTCTCTATTCCATACGGAGATAAAGATGCAAGAGGCGGACACTGGGAAAAGGGTCCCGGAATTGATCTGTTCCGTAAGATTGAACAGGCGCTTGGATGGAAGCAGGTTATCGCAGAGGACTTAGGATATATGACAGATTCTGTACGTCATCTGGTATATGAGAGTGGCTTCCCGGGAATGAAAGTTCTGGAATTTGCGTTTGACTCCAGAGATTCTGGATGTGCCAGTGATTATCTGCCACATAATTATCCGGAGAACTGCGTGGCATATACAGGAACCCATGATAATGAAACTATCGTGGGATGGTGGAAGAGCATCACAGCAGCTGAGAGAAAACTGGCGAGAGATTATCTGTGTGATCATGCAACACCGGAAGAAGAACTGTATAAATGTTTCATCAGTCTGATCATGCGCAGTGCTGCGCGTGTCTGCGTTATCCCAATGCAGGACTATATGGGACTGGACAACAGATTCCGAATGAATAAACCATCTACAGTTGGTACGAACTGGAAGTGGAGAATCAAGAAGAGAGATCTTACAAAGAAACTCCAGAAGGAAATATATGATGTGACACTTCGTTACGGACGTAAGAACTGGGATTAAATACATAATGAAATAATTGGAATAATGACAGCGTTTCGGATATAAATAATATTCGGAACGCTGTTTTTTTAACCGAATCAAGCAGTTATTTGGTTAAAAAAGCAACGAAGTGGTTGGTTTTATCTGTTTTGTTTTATCCAGTCAGAGTTATTTGTCAGAGGGAGAAAAAAAGGACAGTTTCGCAAGCTCTTTATTTTTGTATGAAAAAGAAAACATTGCAATTGTTTTGGCGGGCGTACAATTGAAAAAGAAATGCATTGATTTTCGGGCAATGTCTGATAAAATATTAACCAGAAAAAGCAAAAGGATAGATTTTCAGGAGGGAAAATAAATGAACTATAACAGATTAGAAACCAGTCTGATCGATGTGATCAAAGAGGAACAGGCGAAGCTTGGATATATGAAGGAGAAGATCAGCCTTTATTATCCGCTCAGTTCCCTGAATCATTTCTTTGGCAATGAGACGGATGCTGCAGGCATGATGGAGATTTTAAAAGATTTTCCTTCTTATATAGAAGAGAAATTTGGTGAAGTAGCAGTATCACACAGAGGAGATCGTTTCTGCTTCACTGTTTCGGAAAAAGCTTCCGAATATGTACATAATAATATGAAAGAGAATGAATTTATCAAGGCATTGATCGAACTGGTTGGCAGACATGGATGTACGATAGAGGAAATTAAAGAACTGTTCCATTCTTATTCAGATAAAATCATTACTGAACCAATGGATAACGAGGAGTTTGATGTGATGATCCGCTTTGATGATGGATCAGATCCTTATTATTATTGTTTTAAAGATGAAGGATGCCATATCATTTACCACAGATTTCTGCCGGAAGACTATGCAGATTTTGGATTCTGATAAGAATGAGTGAAAAATTTTCCAACTGTCGGATCAGCAAAAATATATGTGATATTTGCAACAAAAGTATGTTATTTTTTTGTCAAATATCAACAAAAATAAGTCGAAATTCTATATTGACAGATAGTCTCAATAATGGTAATTTTTATTTGATTTAATGTTTTCATTTATAGAAACAGGTAAAATTTTATTACATTATTTTACAGGAATAAAATAGATAAAATTGAGTTGACAGTTTGGAGGGAAAGATTAAATGAGAAAAACCAAAATTATCTGTACAATGGGACCGTCTACTGATAAGGGCGATGTTATGGAGCAGCTTGTGAGAGAGGGAATGGACGTAGCACGTTTCAACTTCTCACATGGACCTCACGATGAGCAGAGAGGCCGTATCCAGAAACTGAGAGAACTTCGCAAGAAATATGACAGACCTGTTGCAGCACTTCTTGATACAAAGGGACCGGAGATCAGACTTGGATGCTTCAAGGATGGCAAGGTTTCTCTGGAAGAAGGACAGATTTTTACATTTACAAATAAAGATATTGAAGGAACTAATGAGTGCGTAAGCATTACTTATAAAGAGCTTTATAAGGATGTGCAGCCGGGCGGACATATTCTGGTTGATGATGGACTTGTAGACCTGGAGGTTCAGGACATCGCAGGAAAGGACATTGTCTGCAAGGTTATTAATGCAGGTGTGATTGGCGACAAGAAGGGTGTCAATGTTCCGGGTGCAAACCTGAAGATGCCATTTATCAGTAAGAAAGATCATGATGATCTTCTCTTCGGTATCCAGGAAGGATTTGATTTCGTTGCAGCATCCTTTACACGTACTGCAAACGATATCCGCGAAGTAAGAAAAATCCTGAAAGAAAACGGCGGTGAAGAGATCCAGATCATTGCAAAGATTGAGAACCAGCAGGGCGTTGACAATATCGACGAGATTATTGAAGCAGCAGATGGCATCATGATCGCCAGAGGTGACATGGGTGTTGAGATTCCGCCGGAATATGTACCTGTTATCCAGCAGAAGATCATCCAGAAAGTTTACACAGCAGGAAAACCGGTTATTACAGCAACACAGATGCTTGACTCCATGATCTCTCATCCGAGACCAACCCGTGCAGAGGCTACAGACGTTGCCAATGCGATTTTCCAGGGAACAAGTGCAACTATGCTTTCAGGAGAAACCGCAGCTGGTAAATATCCGGTACAGGCACTTCAGATGATGAGCCGTATTGCAGAACATATGGAGCAGAATATTGATTACAATACAATCTTTAAGAAAACAGACAGAAATGAGAATCCGGATATTACAAATGCAATCGCACATGCAACCTGTCTGACCGCAATCGACCTGAAGGCCAGTGCAATCCTTGCAGTGACAAAATCTGGAAGTACAGCTCATATGATGTCCAAACACAGACCAGGATGTCTGATCGGTGCATGTACAAGCTCTGAGAGAGTTCTTCGCCAGCTGAATCTGTCCTGGGGTGTTTACCCGATGCTGATCAAGGAAGAATACAGTTCTGAGATTCTTTGCCTGAGAGCAATCGAAGCAGCACAGAAGCATAAACTTGTAAAAGTTGGCGACACTATTGTATTTGCCGGTGGTGTACCGCTTGGAATTCCGGGAAGAACAAACCTGATCCGCGTCTGCACGGTTGAGTAAGTCAGGAAAATATCAGTAGTTGAAGTGGGAAACTTGCCTGATTCGATAAAAAATAGTATTTTCAGAAAATATAAGATGTAAAAGACACAGGGGTCTGCCGTCAGAAAAGTATGACAGAAAATATTTTCTGACAGCAGTCCCTTGCTTGTGTTAGAGGAGAGAATTGTTATGAAAACAAATGAGGAAGAAGATTCGAGACATATTTTCAGAGGAGAGCTGGCATTGGTGATAGCAGTCATGATCAACAGTCTTGCTGTTATTCTGATGCTGTATTCTGGTTCAGGAATATCTGCCATATCCAGTGTTCCTTATGCATTTGAAAAAGTATTTCCGGTAATTACACTGGGAACATGGACTTATATTTTTCAGGCACTTCTGATCTTAAGTCTGATGATACTGAGAAAAAAATTTGTACCTGCTTATCTGTGCAGTTTTCTGGTTGGATTTGCATTCAGTGAGCTTTTGGATGTTAATGAGGCATGGATCAATATCCTGCCAAAGACAATTCCACTCAGAGTGTTATATTTTGTGATCAGTTATCTGCTGATCTGTATAGGGATCGCACTTTCTAACAGATGCGGTCTGCCGATTATTCCTACAGATCTGTTTCCTCGTGAACTGTCAGAGATTATAAAGGTGAAATATTCTAAGATCAAGGTTTCTTTTGATGTGATCTGTCTGATGATTACTGCCTGTATGACAGGGCTGATCCTGGGGCATATCAACGGACTGGGAATCGGAACAGTGATGGCGGCATTTACCATGGGAAAAGTAATTGGATTGATTGGTGATGAGATGGATAAGCACTTCCGGTTTGTGAATTTCACTCAGCACTGTTCACTTCATGTACAGTAACAGAGTTTCTTCATTGCAGGATTTTTCTTTCTATGATATACTTGACGCATTATAGAAGTAAAGATATCATAAGAAATCTGTGATGGAAGTATGTTGCAACTCTGGTATCTGAAAATAATATATTAAGGAATAGTGATGCAGATTATGAAACGGTTGCTCATAAAAAACAAAAGAAAGCTCTGGCTTTGGTTTCTGCTCCTTGTTTTTTTGTTTCTGGCATGCAGAGCTGCTTACATTACAGGCAGCAAAGCAGAACAGACCAGAAATAATGAAGTAGAAGAAAGGCAGGCAGATAGTCGGTCAATACCGAATGAAATGGAGATATTATGTTGAATCAATTTTCAAGAACAGAGCTTCTTCTGGGAAAAGAAGCAATGAATAAACTGGAGAACTCCCGTGTGGCAGTGTTTGGAATCGGAGGGGTTGGAGGATATGTATGTGAAGCATTGGTCAGAAGCGGTGTGGGGACCTTTGATCTGATCGATGATGACAAAGTATGCCTGACGAATCTTAACAGACAGATTATTGCCACCAGGAAAACTGTTGGTCAATATAAAACAGAGGTGATGCGGGACAGGATCCTGGACATTAATCCGAAAGCAGATGTGAGAATCCATAACTGTTTTTATCTTCCGGAGAATGCTGCTGATTTCGATTTTAGTGAGTATGATTATGTGGTAGATGCTGTGGACACAGTGACTGCGAAGATTGAACTGATCATGCGTGCAAAGGAGGCAGGGACTCCTGTTATCAGCAGTATGGGTGCCGGAAATAAGCTGGATGCCAGTGCGTTTCGGGTGGCGGATATCTATAAGACGAAGGTGTGTCCGCTGGCGAAGGTTATGCGTAGAGAGCTGAAGAAGCGTGGTGTGAAGAAACTGAAGGTTGTTTATTCAGAGGAACAGCCGATCAGACCAATTGAAGATATGGCGATCAGCTGCAGGTCGCATTGTATTTGTCCTCCAGGTGCTACGCATAAGTGTACGGAGCGCAGAGATATTCCGGGGAGTGTGGCCTTTGTGCCGTCTGTCGTCGGGCTGATTATTGCAGGAGAGGTTATTAAAGACCTGACTGCGGAGTACAGAAGATAAGAAGTGTTTATTTTGAGATGTGTATGGTGTCAGAAATGGTATGGTACACATCTTTTTTTGCGGGAAATATTTTGAATTGGATTGATGGATTACCTGTTAGAGTGTATAGAATTGTTATATGAGAAAAAGTCAAAATAACATAAAAATTTATAGGATTTTCAAAATATAATGAAAGAAAAAAGAAAGAATCTGTGATACACTGTCATTATTGATTGATAGAACTGTGAAGGTGCAGAATTTGGTGAATGAGAATGCCTGAACGATATCAGCGTAATAAATTGTTACTGCTTACTCCGTTCTCAGTAACTAATAAATTTCAGATTGGAGGATATCATATTGAATGAAAACAAATTACAACAGAACAGTGCAGGCCTGTTTTATCGGATATGTGGTGCAGGCTATTCTAAACAATTTTGTTCCTCTGCTGTTTCTGACATTTCAGGGCAGTTACGGGATTTCGCTGCAGAAGATTACACTTCTGGTTACTTTTAATTTCGGAATCCAGTTGCTGGTAGATCTGGCATCGATTGGATTTGTGGACAGAATAGGTTATCGTGCATCTATGATCCTGGCACATACAATGGCGGCTGCAGGTCTGATTTTGCTCACAGTATTGCCGGAGTGCCTGGGAGATCCGTTTGTGGGACTTCTCATTGCAGTTATGATCTATGCCATCGGAGGCGGATTGCTGGAGGTGCTGGTAAGTCCTGTGGTGGAAGCCTGCCCTACAGATAATAAGGAAAAAGCAATGAGTCTCCTTCATTCCTTTTACTGTTGGGGACATGTGGGAGTGGTACTTCTTTCTACATTATTCTTTCGTATTTTCGGGATTGCAAACTGGAAATATATAGCGCTGGTGTGGGCATTGATTCCCATTGCAAATGGAATCCTTTTTACCAGAGTTCCCATTGCTCCACTGCTGGATGAGGGTGAAAAGGGGCTGACTATGGGAGAGCTTTTTAAGAAAAAAATCTTCTGGGTTCTGATGTTAATGATGCTCTGTGCAGGAGCCAGTGAGCAGGCGGTAAGCCAGTGGGCTTCTACTCTGGCTGAGAAAAGCTTTGGAATCAATAAAACTATCGGGGATCTGGCAGGTCCCATGGCGTTTGCAATTCTTATGGGAAGCTCAAGGGCATTTTATGGGAAATTTGGAGATAAAATCAATCTGGAACGCTTTATGCAATACAGTGCAGTTCTGTGCATGGTTTCCTATCTGATGATCGCATTTATCCCGGTACCTGCGTTGGGAATCCTTGGATGTGCGGTTTGCGGTCTGTCTGTAGGTATTATGTGGCCGGGAACCTTCAGCATGGCGGCTGCCTCAGTAAAGCGTGGCGGAACAGCCCTGTTTGCCCTCCTTGCCCTTGCTGGAGATGTGGGATGCTCATCCGGACCAACCTATGTGGGGATGATTTCAGGAGCACTGAATGATAATCTGAAACTTGGAATCTTTGCGGCACTGATTTTCCCTGTGTTGATGATAATGGGGATTAAGATGATTGGAAGTCTGCAAAAATATGATTGAGATATATTAAAAAGTATGGAACGATTAATTTTTCATATTGATGTAAACAGCGCATTTCTTTCCTGGGAGTCAGCCAGAAGGGTAAGCCAGGGGCTGCCGGATCTCAGGGAGATTCCCTCCTGTGTGGGAGGAGATCCAAAGAAACGGACAGAGTACACACGCTGTTCCCGGACGAAATACCGGAGAAAATGTGGCCACTTCCTGTCCGTAACCTGTTATTTCTGGGAAAAGCCTCCGAGCAGAAGCTTCTGAATCAGGGAATCCGTACTATTGGTGATCTGGCAAGGGAACGGGAAGCAAATGTACAGCTCTGGCTTGGAGAAAAACCAGAGCACAGATGAAAAATGAAGACAGACAGGAAGAATAAAAGCGCAGAGATGATACTTTTTCTCTGCGCTTTTATAGCGGACTGTTATACATATTTCAGAAATTCTTCATCCTGGATCCGGGAAGTATGGATGGCATTTTGGATAGCCTGAGCCATGACTTCTGCGGCGAGAGTTCCTGCCATATTGATATCTACAGAAACATCGCCAATGCTGGCAGCATAGATGGAATCGCCGTCAGCCATAGTTGCTACAGGATTGATGCATCTGGCATAGGCACAGCGGGTCATAGAGGCAATTTTATTCAGTTCAGCCTTTGAAAATGCCCCATTGGTGATCACAGCCCCGATGGTGGTATTGCCGGTAAACTGGTCATGAGGTGTCATAAAGCGGTATAATTCGTGGACACTGTCCAGAAACCCGCTTCTGTCAGGTGTTTTCAGCCCTGCAATTTTCTGACCATTTTGTGGACTGAAGATATCTCCCAGTGCATTGACAACGACAATTGCGGCCATCTGGAAATTTTTCACAGATACAGCGGCAATACCAAGACCTGACTTCATGGATTGTTTCATACCGTAAAGTTTTCCCACAGTTGCACCGGTACCTGCGCCGATATTCCCGGTTCTGGCATCTGTTCCGGCAAATGCCTGACGGCAGGCTTCCTCGCCCATTTTTGCAGTTGGACGTATTTTAGGATCTCCGTAAGAGAGGTCATAGATACAGGACTGGCATACAAGAGGAACCAGGGCTGCACCGGTGTTATAACCGATATTTTGTGATTCCAGATAGTTCATCACACCGTCAGCAGCAGCCAGTCCATAAGCAGAACCTCCGGACAAGACAATAGCATTGATGGGATTGTCGGCAGTGACAGGAGAGGTGAGAGGAGTTTCTCTGGAAGCAGGGCCGCCTCCGCTTATATCGCAGCCTGCTTTTGCTCCATTTGGAAAATAAAGAACAGTTACACCGGTCTTCGCATCATGGTCAGAAGTATGACCGATGCGTAAATTTGAAAGCTCTGTAATAGAAATCTCTTTTAATAATGACATAAAAATCTCCTTTATTATGTGATAGCAATTCTATGAAATACTGAGAGCAATCCAGCCCATCAGAATGTGAAGTACTGCGTCAGATATTTTCCTTGTCTTTCGCACTCTGCTGAACTGTCTTGATTGCATTATTTTGTGAGATTGCTATAGATATTAATTGAATCAGGTAGGATTTCTGTTTTAAATGTGCCAGATAAAAAAACCTGACTACGGTGACAATGTAGTCAGGTTTTTTGGAAAAGGCTGTTCTTTTAAAGATTATGCACGTTTCAGTGCCACAGAAAGTGCCTTGGAAACGATGCTTCCCACTACAAAGCAGAAGCCCGCTTCGATCAGTCCCTGAACGCCCACAAAAGCAGCAACGAAGACAACAGGATTGCTTACTCCAAGACTGGAAACAATACCCTGAATGTAATCTGTGTTGTAGAAGAAGAGACATAAAAAGCCCATGAAGAAGAAAGTATTCAGTAACGGGCATGCCAGTGAAGCAACGTAATAGGAAAATTTCTTCGCCGGTGATTTATATAATGCTGCGAAAATAAGTCCTGTGATCCATCCTTCCAGCACACGTGCCACGATACACACAATAAAAGTGCCAAATGGATTAATGTTAAAAAGTGCGGCAGCGAAAGCTGAACTTCCTGTGACAGCCATATAGAAGCTGGTTGCACCGAAAGCAAGTCCGCATACAGCACCACCTTTCGGTCCGAGGATGATAGCTCCTACAGCTACCGGGATGGTGAGAAGAGTGATGGATAAGCCGGGAGTACGAAGGTAGCCCAGCGGGGTAAAGGACATGAGCAGAATAATGGCAATCATCATAGCCAGCTCTACCATGTAAAGAGTGCTGCTTCTTTTTGTGGCAGCTGTTGTAGTAGTAGTTGTTGTGTTCATATGAATTCTCCTTTTGGTCTGATAAAACGGCGCAATGCGTCCCCTGCTTTTCAGACAGTTTAGAGTATGGGGATCAGGCGTTATGAAAAATATACATCAGAACAAAAGATATGAAACAAGAAATATCTTCCGGTAAAAGTTTCCGGTGTGTAGACGCCTTACAGGTCGCCTCACAAATTTAACCAGACTGTGAAGTGGATGACTTTATCCACCAGACTGTCAGATGTGGAAATCAGATGCATTTTCTTTCGAATAACGCTCCCGTAAACAATAACACATTTGATTAAAAACTGCAATATTTTATAGTATGTTTGAAAATAAATACAGGATATAGAGGTGTTTCTATATCCTGCAAAAAATATTGATTATGAGATTTAGCGTTCCATCATGCTGATGGATTCAATTCCAACGCTTCCACCGCGGACCACTTCAATTCTGTGGAATTCTTCCTTGATCAGTTTAACAACTGCATCATTCTTGGTGGCTGTCTGGACAAATTCCAGAAGCAGGCTGTCTTTGCCGTAGTCAATGACTTTTGCCTGGAAGGTTTCTGCAATCTGAAACAGTTCTGCTTTATCTTCCCTGGAGCAGTTGAAAACCTTGATGTAGAGAATTTCTTTCATTCTGACAAATACATCTGTGAAGTCGATTACCTTGATAACCTCGATCATGCGGTTTAACTATTTTTTGATCTGTTCAAAGGTTTCATCATCGCTGACTGTTGCGATAGTCATTCGGGATACTGTAGGATCCTCGGTGGTTCCTACAGTAAGACTGATCTATCACGAGATATGTAAATGGTTAAGTGAGTTTTGTTAATTAAAATGTACTAAAATGTCGTCTTTTTTGACAAGAAATTATAGAAAACAAACAAAATAACACAATGCAAAAAACAATGCATAAAATAAAAGAATGTCCCTTTGAGGAACATTCTTTTAACGTGTCTGAAGGAAAACTTTTAATTTGGGAAGCTGGTTGTTAAGGATAAGAGTTTCCGGAAACATGAGCTGGTGAACGAATTCTTCGGCATAGGTGAAATCTCCAACATGTTCTTTTCCGTGGCTGTCGCTGGACAAAATAACAGGAAGCTGATATTTCTGACAGAGATACAGGATTCTGGCTGCATTGGCTCTTGTGTCTCCCCGATATCCTCCGGGTGCGAGGGAAGCTTCGTTTATTTCAAAAATAACATTTTCCCGTAAAGCTGCTCTTGCCAGCGTTTCATAATCTACAGGGAAATGTGTATCGTCGCAGTGGCCGAGTATTTTTACAGCAGGATGTTTTATTGCATTGATGTAAGCTTCTGTATTCTGAGATACAGAGCCTGAACGGTAGTTCTGCCGATGCATACTGATGATAGCGTAATCCAGGTTGTTCAGCAGTTCATCTGACAGATCTGTATGTCCTGCACTGTCCAGGATGTTTAGTTCAACTCCGTAAAGAATATCTATGCCGAATCTTTTTCTGGGATAAAAAGGAAGGCTTCTGAAATAAGAAGAAGTTCCGGAAGCCAGAGTTCCCGGGCCGTGGTCAGAAATCCCAAGGAGTTTCAGTCCTTTTTTGCTGGCTGCTTTTGCCATGTCAGAGATGGTACAGGTGGTTCCGTGACCGCTGGCGATAGAATGTGTGTGGATGTCAGAAAGATACATTGTTTGTCTCCTTTCCAGAGCGGTTTCTATATATGATAAGAGCCTTACGGAAGATGCAAAGCTGCTGTTTGATGGTACATTCGTTATATTCAAGTATGACAGATGAGGATTTAAATGTCAATGAGGAAACAAAATAAAAACAACTGAAATACAACAAAAATCAAATAAAAAGCAACACAAATAAACGGCTGATACATGTTAAATTATGTTGACTTCGGGAAAATGAGAAGGTATAATGGAACTATATGAAAACACGGGGGCTTATTGCTGATCAATGACAGCGATGGCACTGTTTGCTTATGTGTAGACAGTTACTTCATGAGAAAGGAGTAACATGGAAAAATTTCAAACATCAGACATTCCCGGAATTCTCTTATGAATGGCTGGAGGCTGAACTGGATATTGGTATGATTCCACAAATATGGACAGCGAAGAAATTGCTCCTAATCTTTATGACTAATCGATAAGTATATATCGAGAGGAAATGAATCCTCAGAATTAAGTAAAAAAAGTTACCGGGAACAATGTGACCGGTAGCGAAATACAGACGCCGCACTGCCGTATGGCAAGTGCGGCGTTGTTGTTCAAAACTCTGATAGCAGAGTGAAATCAAACAAATATAAATACAGTAACAGCTCAGACAAGATGATGCAAATAAAGACACTTTTTTGGACAAACGAGGTTCTTACCCTGGAGAGCAGATCAGGGTAAAATGAAATCATCAGATATGAAGAGCGCAATTCATATATTGGAGGAAGAACAGTGAAAAGTACGGAACGGTTAATTTTTCATATTGATGTAAACAGTGCATTTCTTTCCTGGGAATCAGCCAGAAGGGTGAGCCAGGGGTTGCCGGATCTCAGAGAAATTCCTTCCTGTGTAGGAGGAAATCCAAAGAAACGGACAGGTATCGTGGTTGCCAAATCTATCCCTGCAAAAAAATACGGGATCCAGACCGGCGAGCCAGTAGCTATGGCTCTTCGGAAATGTCCCAATTTGGTGATCGTTCCCAGTGATTTTGAATTATACGATAAATGTTCCCGGGCATTTAAAGCAATCTGTGCTTCCTTTGCACCTGTGATGGAATCTTTTTCCATTGATGAGGTATTTCTGGATATGACAGGTACTTCTCTGATCTATCCTGACCCTGTAGCTGCTGCTCATGAGCTGAAAGACAAGATTCACAGAGAGCTGGGATTCACAGTAAATGTAGGAATTTCTACCAATAAGCTTTTGGCAAAGATGGCATCAGATTTTCAAAAGCCGGACAGAGTACACACTCTGTTCCCGGATGAAATCCCGGAGAAAATGTGGCCTCTTCCTATCCGTAATCTGCTGTTTCTGGGAAAAGCTTCCGAGCAGAAGCTTCTGAATCAGGGAATCCGTACCATCGGTGATCTGGCAAGAGAAAGAGCATCCAATGTGCAGTACTGGCTTGGGGAAAAAACGGGACATCAGCTATGGCAATATGCCAGAGGTATCGATGATTCCCCTGTAAAAGCAGTGCCTGATGAGGCAAAAGGTTTCAGCGTGGAAACTACTTTTAACGATGATATTACTTCCATAGAGCAGGTGTTTCCCATACTTTTGGAGCAGTGTGATGTTCTGGCAACCAGAATGCGCAGAAAAGATAAGAAATGCAACTGTATTTCCGTGACTTTCCGTACTTTGGATTTCAGAAACCGTTCACACCAGACAAAGCTGGAAAATGCTACAGATCTTACAGATGAAATTTATATAAATGCTACAAGACTTTTTAAAGAATTCTGGAAAGGACAGCCGCTACGTCTGATTGGTGTGGCACTGACAGGCCTTACAGATGGCACTTATGAACAGATGTCTCTGTTTGAAGATACAGAAAATAAAGAACGCCACAGAAAGCTGGATGCAGCTATGGATGAGATCCGGATGAAATTTGGAAATGATAAGATCACCCGTGCCAGTATTATGAACAGCAATGCACGGATTGGGCGAAAAGCGAAAGCACAGATGAAAAACGAAAAGATGGAAGAACCGTAAGTAAAGGGAGGACTGAGCATTAAGAACAATGCGACAATCCTCCCTTTATAAAAATTTCAGAAAAAGTTTTATCGTTCCATCATACTGATAGATTCGATTCCTACACTTCCTCCACGTACCACTTCAATTCTGTGAAATTCTTCCTTGATCAGTTTCACTACTGCGTCATTCTTGGTTGCTGTCTGGACAAATTCCAGAAGCAGACTGTCTTTGCCATAGTCAATGACTTTTGCCTTGAAGGTTTCTGCAATCTGAAACAGCTCTGCTTTATCTTCCCTGGAGCAGTTGAAAACCTTGATGTAGAGAATTTCTTTCATTCTGACAAATACATCTGTGAAGTCAATTACCTTGATAACCTCGATCATGCGGTTTAACTGTTTTTTGATCTGTTCAAAGGTTTCATCATCGCTGACTGTTGCGATAGTCATTCGAGATACTGTGGGGTCCTCGGTAGTTCCTACAGTAAGACTGTCCAGATTGTAGCTTTTTCCGGAGAAAAGTCCGGAGATTTTGGACAGAACACCTACCTGGTTCTCAACATAGAGAGAAATCCATCTTTTTTTCATTCCTTTATCCATAATAATCTTTCCTCCTGCCTAACAATCCATGATCATATCTTCCAGAGTTCCGCCCGGTTTGATCATCGGGTAGACCATTTCTTCTGGGTCAATGATAAATTCGATTACTGTAGGTGCTTTTGTATTTTTCTTTGCTTCTTTGAAGGCGGCTGCGATTTCTTCTTTCTTTGTAACGCGGATTCCCTTTGCGCGATAGCTTTCTGCAAGTTTAATGAAATCTGGTGTGTACTGTGGATATTCCATGCCTTCAGTGCGGCGGGAAAGTGCTCCTGCGCGCAGATTGGTCATAGCATAGCGTTTGCCGTAGAAAAGCTTCTGCCACTGGCGTACCATTCCAAGGTATTCATTGTTAAAGATGCACAGGATAACAGGAAGTTCTTCCAGAACTGCAGTTGCAAGCTCCTGAATGTTCATCTGCACACCGCCGTCACCGGAGATAACGATGACAGGTCTGTCGGGATTTCCGATTTTGGCTCCGATGCCGCCTGGAAGACCATAGCCCATTGTTCCCAGACCACCGGACATGATCATCTGTTTGCCCTCTGTGATTTCCGCATACTGGGAGACAAGCATCTGATGCTGTCCTACATCTGTTACGATAATACTGTTCTCAAACTGTTCGTTGATCTCTTTCAGGATATCCATCGGACTTAAAAGATCATTTGGACGCATTTTAAGCGGATGCTCTTCTTTCCAGTTTTTGATCAGGTTAAGCCACTTGTCCGTTGAACATTCCTGGACGTATTCGTTCATTTTGGTGATAGCCTCTTTTGCATCAGCAACAATGGGGATATCCACCTGAATGTTTCGGGAAATGGATGCTGTATCAATATCAATGTGGATAATCTGGGCATGTGGTGCAAATTCATGAAGTTTTCCGGTGATTCTGTCATTGAATCTGGTTCCGATGGAGAACAGCACATCGCAGTTGCTGACTGCCATGTTTGCTGCATAGGCACCATGCATGCCGAGGTTTCCGATATAAAGCGGATGGTCAGTAGGAATGGAACCTTTGCCCATTACGGTTGTGACAACCGGTACTTTTGTTTTTTCTACTACTTCCCGGAAGATTTCGTGGGCGCGGGAGATTACTACACCGCCGCCTGCAAGGAATAAAGGACGTTTTGCCTTGTTTAAAAGTTTGATGGCACGTTTGAGCTGACCGATATGGACATCTGTGTTGGGCTTGTATCCGCGGATGTTTACATTTTTAGGATACTCAGCGCTGCCAAGTTCTGCCATTACGTCCTTTGGAAGGTCGATAAGGACAGGTCCCGGACGGCCGGTGCGGGCAATGTAGAAGGCTTCTTTGATAATTCTGCCAAGGTCTTCACGTCTGCGGACAGTAACGCCGTATTTGGTGATGCTTCTGGTGATTCCTACGATGTCTACTTCCTGAAATGCATCGTTGCCGATGAGGTGGCGGGCTACCTGGCCGGTGAAGCATACAAGAGGTACGCTGTCATAGTTGGCGGTTGCAAGTCCTGTTACAAGGTTGGTTGCTCCGGGACCGCTGGTTACCAGACATACGCCGACTTTGCCGGTGGTTCTGGCGTAGGCGTCGGCTTCGTGTACAAGGGCCTGTTCGTGACGGGGGAGGATGATTTTGACATCGTCCTGTTTGTAGAGTTCATCACTGATGTCGATGGTACAGGCTCCGGGGTAGCCGAAGAGGTATTCTACGCCTTCTTCTTTTAAGGCTTTGACTAAGAGTTTGTTGCCGGATATTTGTTTCATATTTTGGTAAACCTCCTTTGTGTATGTGTATAGGACGCTCAGAAATTTATTTGTTTGGTGTGCGGTTTCGGAGCCTAGTAGATCTAAGTGTCTGAAAATCTGCTAAAAGCGTTCAGAAAAATCTCAAACTCGCTGCGCTCAGACAGTGAGATTTTTCTGAACAACGCAGATTTCCAGGCACTAAGATCTACACGACTCCTGCAAATGCACACCAAACAAATAAATTTCTGAGCTGTGTATTGGCTGATACAGGGGCAGAATGGCGCTGCGCTGATTCTGCTGAGAACGCTGTAAAGCAGCTCCCACAATTCTGAATATAGTAAAAAACGCCCTGGGCTTGTTTGCCCAGGGCGAAAATGTTTCCGCGGTACCACCTGTATTCAGAGTCTGGCTCTGCACTTTGTCAGTACTGATATACTGTGTTCCTGTAACGTGGAACTGACGTTGAAGCCTACTTGGCATGTCTGTCTGGATCTATGGATCATCAGACTGGATATGCGGTTTGGTTCACTGCTCGGGGGCTACTTCCACAATTCGTTCACGAAAGCTCGCACCGACTGCTTTCTCTCTGTGCTTCCCGGGGTTGTGTACTCCTCCCTGTCATGGCATTTGGCTGATATAGGGATATTCATTGTCCGAATAGGGTGGACAAATGTTTTCTTGGGTTACATTATACATTTATAGAGAGGAAATTGTCAACCGGGTTTTGGATAATTGCTGTAAAATTTATGTTCCTGAATGAATTTTGGCTACGTTACTGAGAACGGAGTGAACAGTAATGTAATTGACAGATTTCTATATTGCTGATATAAAAAATAAATAATACAGATGTTTGGAAGGTTATTAACAGTTAAATATAAATTATAAAATCATATAAGCACATGTTGAGTTTTGCAAGATATTAGAGTAGAATATTATAGAGATGAGCAAAACACATTAATTCAAAAGTAGGACGTGGCAGTTAGTTTCCATAAAGTTTGAGGTTACGATTTTATGGCATAGCAAAGCTAACGTAAGTCCAAAACTTACGAAATCATAAGACTATGAGAAATTTTTAATCAAGCAATTCGTTTTATTGTTTTTAGTTTGCGATAAGACTGACCGGAATGTCTAGTGATTGCGGCAACGGCAACTGCCAGTAAACTGATATGGGCAAGTGTGTTTAAGTTTGTAACAGACGCTTTATTTCTCACCCACATCCGCTCCTGACCAGTATTTTTAAAACGCGAATTATAGCGTTCACATTCTGTGCGGAGTGAATAATTACTTTCAAAATATTTGCTGTCCCTATCAATGGAAAGTCTTAAATCATCAGGAATGGTGAGATATTTCGTACAGCCACGATGCTTTTTACCATTATAGAAATTTTTGTGGTGGCATGGGCAAACGGTATCTTTACTTGATTTTAGAGGACAACAAAACTTTTGACGGGTACGACCACAATCGGAAAACTTACCATCCTTCCACATGGCAAGCCCTGCTTCGCAAATGGGATTCCCTTGAGGAAGAAGTTTCGGATTTTTGGAATTACGTTTGTTTAATGGAATGATACATTCTCCATTGTAAAGATCCTTAACCTGATTGTAGATATTTTTGACATCGTAACCTTTGTCGGCAAGGAATGTGCAGTCCGTTATTGGTTGAAAGGAATGGGTAGCAGCAAGGATATCTAAAGCGACGGTAGCATCATGAACTTCTGCGGTTGTGGTCATTTCATAAATAGGAAGACCTGAAATACAGTCTACAAGGACATGATTTTTATAGCCCCAATAGAATTCATATTTTTTCTCGTTCGTTTGATTGGATGCAGTGTGGACGCCGAGTTTACAATCCGAATCCGCCCTTGGTTGATTTCCGGGTTTAAACTTATTTGAGAGAAAAGATTTCGGATTATTCTGTGAAGTATTTGCAGAGACAGGGGTTGAATCTAAGCCAATAAAAGAAGTGTCTACAATACCTTCTTTAGAAAGGAATAACACCTGAGTTTTCATGATTTCAGAGAGAACTTTGTTATCGAAATTTTTCAGGAAGCGATCAAAAGTCCAATAAGAAGGAAGTGGACGAGAAATATCAAAGCCACAAAAATGCGCAATCAGAAGATTATTGTGAAGATAATCGACAAGATCGGAAATCATGGAGAAGCCTTCGCATTTCATGACAATAAAGGAACAAATCATAGCGTGATTTGAAAAGCCTTTCCTTCCTGTCTTGGGGAATTCCGGAACAAAGGATAAATCAAGATTCAAAAAAAGAGAATCATAAAACTTTGCAACTGGTTGTGAAGTGAAAAGACGAATGTCTTTCAAAATTTCTTGACGATAGATAACAATCAGCTCCTTTCGGTGAATTGATTTTGACAACTTAATTATATCATTTGGAGCTGATTGTTACTATAAATTTGAAGTGATTAATGAAGTTGCCATGCCTCGCAAACCCGCATAAATACTGAATGTGTGGAGTTTTGCTCATGGCTATATTTTATAAAACCGAGGTGATATTTATGAGCAGTAAAGTGGCATGTCTTTACATCCGCGTCTCGACAGAGGACCAAACAGAGTTATCTCCTGATGCGCAGAAACGCCTTTTGCTGGATTATGCTCAGAAGAATGACATGATTGTTTCCGGGGACTTTATCTTTACTGAAAGTGTTTCCGGCCGTCATGCGCAGAAGCGTCCGGAGTTTCAGAAGATGATTGCCCTGGCGAAGCAGCCCTCTCACCCCATTGATGTGATCCTGGTATGGAAATTCAGTCGTTTCGCCCGTAACCAGGAAGAGTCTATCGTATACAAAAGCATGCTCAAGAAGGATAATGTAGACGTGATCAGTGTATCTGAACCATTGATCGAGGGACCTTTTGGCAGCCTGATCGAGCGCATCATCGAATGGATGGATGAATACTATTCCATTCGATTGTCGGGTGAGGTCTTGCGTGGCATGAAAGAAAAAGCCCTGCAAAAAGGCTATCAGACATCTCCCTGTCTTGGCTATACTGCAGTTGGACATGGAAAACCTTATGTTATTAATGAGGCTGAATATGCCATTGTCTCTTATATCATGGACCTGTATGATAATCAGAACTTAGATGAGACAGCTATTGCCAGGCGTTGCAATGATCTCGGGTACCGGACGAAACGTGGAAAACTCTTCGAACGGCGCAGCGTTGACCGGATTCTTGGAAATCCCTTCTATTGCGGGACTGTTGTCTGGAACGGAGTGGAATTTGAAGGAAGCCATGAGGTACGTCTTTCCAGGGAACGGTATGAAAAACGTCAGAAGCTGATCACTTCCCGGAAACGCCCGGTCAAGGCACGGAATGTCTCTGCCTGCAAGCACTGGCTATCCGGTCTTTTAAAGTGTTCTGTCTGCGGAGCCACACTTTCTTATACCGGCAATAATAAGTGTCCTTATTTCCAGTGCTGGAAGTACGCAAAGGGATTTCATAAGACTTCTGTTGCCTTATCAGTCAAAAAGGCTGAAGAAGCTGTGATAAGTTATTTTGATCAGATCTTAGATGGAGCAGAATTTACATATGTATGTAAAAAGAAAAAGACTGATCATTCACTGCAGATCGAACAGTTACAAAAAGAAATCAGTAAGCTCACCATGAGAGAAAGCAGAATCAAAGAGGCGTATGAGGCAGGCGTAGATACTCTGGAAGAATATAAGAATAATAAGGACCGTCTGGTATCAGATCGGTTAGAATTGACTGCTGCCCTTTCACAGCTATTACAGGAAGAACAGGCAGAGCAGCCTGACGCAGAAGAAATCTTGAAAGAGATCCGTTCTGTTGCGGATGTCCTGAAGAATCCAGACGTAGGTTATGAAGCAAAGGGAAATCTGATCAGAAGTGTTGTGGAGCAGATCATATATGATAAGGAATCCGGAAAAATGTCTTTTGACATCATTATTTCCTGAATTTCATCCCTCCATAAAAAAGTGCTATTTCAGCCTTTTTAACATTTTTGTAATATTTTTTCTGAGTTAAAAATCCCGCAAGCCCGCATAAACACTGGGGTTGCGGGGCTATTATAGGGTACTGCACTCCGGTGGCCCGGACGGGGAGATCGGCGCTTCCCTGCGTTATCTTTCCCAGCGTTTTACCATGCCGAACCGAACGACTTCTGCTTTGCTCAACGATATAGGTATATCGTTGCCGTTATTGCGCATCTCATTTTTCAATGAACGATGTTTCTATAATCTCTGTTTTAAAATATTCGCCTTTACCTGACGATTTTATTTTTAACCGAATAGCGAAAGGAATACATTTCAGCCAAACATCAAGGATATATCCTTTGTGAACATCAATATGATCTAACACTTCTTTGTACACCAATTCATTATCACTATCCATATCCATAATTTCATCTAATGCAGAAATGTACTCATTCATTGCATTAGCCTGTCGAGATTTTACTTTATTTTCCTGCTCAGAATCTAAAAGCTGTTGATTCAGTTGTTTAATTTCTTCATTGTACCATTCCGTCTGACTTTTCAAATCAGTTTCACTAATTAATCCATCCAGCACTAAATCTATTGCTTTGCGTTTTTTGGCTTCCAGCTGATCTATTTTTTTCTGGATTTTTTTAGTGTCGGTCTTTTTTTCAGCACTTTTTTGTAATTCTTTAATTTCAGACAAAATTTCTTTTTTTATAGAATTTTTCTCTGACTGAACCAAGGAAATACAATAATTCATGCATGTACGCAGAGAACGTTCATTTATAGCACTATTGCTACATCCAACTAATTTACCATCTGCGTCTTTTTTTATTGAACCATAAATAGCAGCAGCATGACATCTCCATGCTTTATATTGCGTGCCATCTTTTAGCTTTTTAGTTCTGCTTATAAAACAACTACCGCATTCTGCACAACGCAGTTTGCCACTACACCAGTATCTGTTGCTATGCTTAGACCTTTGTTCAATAGAACCAGAACGGCGTTTCAATTCTTCTTGTGTACGATTCCATAAATCTCGATCAATAATTGCTTCATGGTGATCTTTCAAGTATACCATTTCCTCCTCACCTTGATTATACTTTTTTGAATGTGTGAGATAGTTAGGCGTATATGTCTTTTTCTGCAATAAATCTCCAACATATTTTTCATTATGCAATACTTTTAAAATAATGGTGTTAGACCATAAACTAATTCGTTTTGGGCGCATTCCCTCTTCTAATAGTTCACGTGCAATGACATACGTACCCTTTCCCTCGTTCGTATACTTATGGAAAATTGCTTTTATAACGGGAACTTCAGCTTCATTTATTGAAAGAACACCATTATGTACAGTGTATCCTATTAAATCTCTGCCAAAGACAACGCCTTTTTCCATCTGTCTTTTCTGTCCCCATTTTACGCGTTCAGACGTTTTTCGTGACTCTTCCTGAGCTATACTAGCCATAATTGTCAAACGTAATTCACCATCGGACTCTCTTGTATCAATGTTATCAAGGGTAAATATAACCCCTACACCAAATTCTTTGAGTTCTCTGGTATATGTAAGAGTGTCAACAGTATTTCGTGCAAATCTCGAAACTTCTTTTGTAATAATCAAGTTAATTTCTTTATTTTTTGCATCTGCAATCATACAATTGAAGCCTGCACGTTTTCGTGTCTGAGTACCACTGATGCCCTCGTCATAATAGACTTCCACCAATTCCCAGTTTTCATGACTCAATATATAATCAGTAAAATATTTTCTTTGATTATCCAGCGAGTTTACCTGATCGTCCTTATCTGTTGAAACTCTAGCGTATGCTGCAACTTTCAATTTCTGCATTGTGTGCTACCTCCGTATCAATAGCACACCACGAAACAATTATATTATAACATATTGTTCCATGATGCGCAACTAAACCTCTATTTTTCATTTCTTTAAAAGCAAATTAAGTTGCGCATCTGTCAAAAGATTCCGTTTATGTAATTCCTTATATACACCATTTTTATACATTTTGCGGAAAGAACTTCTAACTTCTTCGGTTAAACTAATTTTAGGCTTCATAAATAATGTCTCCTGATGCCTTAGTATCATGATATGATAGGGTCTTGTCTCTAGTTACATATTGCGTTCTTTCCTAATTTTGTTGCTAAAAATTGTTTTTGGGAAATTTTGTTTCAGAAAAGTTGTTTTAAGAAATTCTATTTTATTTAAAAATGTTGATTTAGAAAGTTATTTCAAAAATTTTGTTACCGAAAAAGTTGTTTCATTAATTATGAACGCATTCACATAATACTACATAAAAAAAGCGAAATCAATGAACTTTTTATGAACAAACAAAAAAATTACAGAATCTCACTTCATATTATATCGAAATGAGACTCATCAATTTCCATCGTCTGGTATATATTCCATAATATCACCGATTGTGCAATCAAGCACAGAACAAAGAGTATTAATTGTTTGAGTAGTAATAGGTTTTCCACTTCTCAAACGCTGTATCGTGTCTGGCAGGATGCCTTCCTTGTATATCAGCCGATAAGTTGTTATTTTACGTTCACTAATAGTTCGCCAAAATGGTTTATAAGAAATCACACCATCACCCCACTTTTTGGTGGAATGATAACATGATTTTTTTGTCATCTATGAATGTTATATCATCCATAATATAAAACTATTATATTTTAATGTACGTCTTCCAATTCAAGTTCCTTTTTGTATTTATAAAATGTGTCCTTGGAAATGCCAGCCAGTTTCCAGCACTGTTCGTTATTCAGTTCACCACCAAAAGACTTACTATGTTTCAAAATATATGCCTTTGCTTGTATTGATTTTTTAGTTATCAGTTTACTTCCTTTGGCTAACCCCGGCTTTTTGCCATGCCGAACAGCTGTTTTTAAGCCCTCTCTGGTACGCTGTTGCAAATCTGTTACTTCTTTTTGTGATTGCTGAAATGCAAGCTGAATATTTCTCTGTAACATTTTCATCTGATAATTTTCCAATGCTTTCATTATTGCACGCACCATTTCACTCAAATCACTATCATTAATTGGTAGTTCTTGCCCCATCATTCGCCGGAGCTGTTCTGTACTTTCTCTATATGTATCCGTATCAATATGCCTTTCTTTAAGAAATACCAGATTTATGCCCTTACTGTATAATTCCATATAAGTCTTGTATCCATCTTCGGCGTTACGGCTCATACGGCTAACACTATCGAAAACAATTGTATCGCCTGTTTTTATCCGTTTTAACATTTTCTGGAACTCTTCACGTCCCTGAAATTTTGTCCCAGTGTATATCTCTTTAATAATGATACAGTCAGGATCGTAGCTTTTGGCATTCCTAATCTGACGTTCTATCGACTGTTTTGGTGTACTTACACGGCAATACGCCCATGTGTGATTCATATTATTTATACCCCCAAATCCTATTTCTTACGTTCGTTTGTTTTACTACAATGAAAAATTTGTTTTGCAGAAATTTCTGGCA
>OFMF01000846.1_pt1 | contig 27516 bp, 29 predicted proteins | sample 1541771 | NCBI WGS metagenome assembly OFMF01 (sample SAMN04209235, study PRJEB22552) | human gut metagenome | biome: gut; material: feces | host: Homo sapiens | place: USA: Oklahoma
ATGTCCATGGTGATAGTCGGTTTTGATCCCTCCGGAAGCGCGGCTCCTCCCTGAAAAAGGCAGCGGACACGCACCTCTGGCGGCAAAAAATCAGTATATATTATACCATATTTTGCGTTTTTGTCTATCCTGGGTTTTCCTGGCCTCTCTCCTCCGGTCTCCGGCCCGTTTTTTCCGGCACGTCCCTCCGCGCTCCTCCGGCGGAGTGAGACGTTTTTCCCTTGAGCGCCCCGGCGGAATATGGTATACTGGACCCGGACCCGGGGCTGCTCCGGGACCTGTGTGTGGGCCGATCCGGCCAAAGCAGCGCTTCCAGCCCCGCCTGAAGGCGTCCGAGAGCGCTGAACAACAACTTAGGGGAGTGTTATCTATGAACGGTATCTTTAAGAGCCTGCCCTTCCGCCTGCTGGTCGGCGTCGCGGCGGGCATCGTGCTGGGCCTCTGGGCCTCCGGCTTTACCTATGGCAGCCAGGTGATGCAGGTGGTGTTGACCCTCAAGGAGCTTCTGGGCTCTCTCATCAACTTCTGCGTCCCCCTCATCATCATCGGCTTCATCGCCCCCTCCATCACCCGGCTGAAGCAGAATGCCTCCCGGATGCTGGCCCTGGCCCTAGTGCTGGCCTACACCTCCTCGGTGTGCGCGGCCCTGATGTCCATGGCGGCGGGCTACGCCATCATCCCCGCCCTGTCCATCCAGTCGGCGGCAGAGGGGCTCAACCAGCTCCCTGAGCTGCTGTTCAATCTGGAGATCGCCCCAGTCATGTCAGTCATGTCCGCCCTGGTGTTCTCTGTGCTGGTGGGTCTGGCCGCCACCTGGGCCAGAGCTGAGGCGGTCACCCGCCTTCTGGAGGAGTTCCAGCGCATCGTGCTGGACGTCGTGACCCGGGTGATCATCCCCATCCTGCCCTTCTTCATTGCCGGCACCTTCACCAGCCTGGCCTATGAGGGCTCCATCACCCGGCAGCTGCCGGTCTTCCTCATCGTCATCCTGATCGTCATGGTGGGTCACTACATCTGGCTGGCCGTGCTGTACGGCCTGGCCGGCGCCTACTCCGGCTCCAACCCCTGGGAGGTCCTGCGGCACTATGGTCCCGCCTACCTCACCGCCGTGGGCACCATGTCCTCCGCCGCCACCCTGGCCGTGGCCCTGCGCGGGGCTCGCAAGTCCTCCGTTCTCCGCCGGGACATGGTGGACTTCGGCATCCCCCTGTTCGCCAACATCCACCTGTGCGGCTCTGTGCTCACTGAGGTATTCTTTGTGATGACCGTCTCCAAGGTGCTGTATGGCCAGCTGCCCGACCCCATGACCATGGTCCTGTTCTGCGTCCTGCTGGGCGTCTTCGCCGTAGGCGCGCCCGGCGTCCCCGGCGGCACCGTGATGGCCTCCCTGGGCCTCATCATCAGCGTGCTGGGCTTCGACGACACGGGCACGGGCCTGATGATGACCATTTTCGCCCTTCAGGACAGCTTCGGCACCGCCTGCAACGTCACCGGCGACGGCGCCCTCACCCTGATGCTCACCGGCTACGCCAAGAAGCACAACATTCAGGAGGTCCAGTCCGGAGAGATCCTGTGATCCCCGATCCTCCCGGCTCCGTACCGCCGCCCTGCCCCGTCCGGGAGAACCGGACGGGGCTTTTTTGTATCAAGGAACACCCCCACCCGCTTTGCCGGCGGGTGGGTCCATAGCCAAGCGGCCAAGGGCCGGAGCATAACGCTCCTGCCCTTGGCCTGCTGTATCACAGGCTCTCCGCCCAGCGCTCCACCGCAGCCCGCAGGAATTGGGCGCAGCCCGGAACGCTCCGGTCGTAGTAGGCGGTAAAGCGGGGGTCCTCCGTGTAGAGGGCGGCCAGTCCCCGGTGCTTCCCCGGGTCGTACCGGCTCCCGGTCAGAGTCAGCCACCGCCGGTGCAGGGCGGCGATACGCCGCCCCTCCTCCCCCTCCGGGGGAAGCTTCTCAGAAACCGCGCGCTCCAATCCCGCCCGGATCTCCTCTCCCAGGCCGGTCCAGGTCCGGTACTGCTCCTGGGTCAGGCCCATCACCGCGGCGTTGGCCTCGTCCATCTGGGCATCGCCGTACTGTTCCCGGACCTCCCGGCCATAGAGCGCCTCGTTGTGCTCCACTGCCTGACGCTTGAATACCTCAAATTTTTGTTCGTCCCGCATGATCTCGTTCCTTTCTTCCGCATGGATGGTGTCTGTGACCGACCGAATCAGCCCGTCCAGGCGGGCCCGCTCCCCCTCCAGCCGGGCCAGATGGCCCCGCAGAGCGGACAGCCGGTCGAAGTCGGGATCATCCAGACACGCCCTGATCTGGGCCAGCTCCACCCCGAGGGCCCGATAATACAGGATGTCCTGGAGCCGGTCCACCTGGGCCGGGCCATAGCGGCGGTAGCCGTTCTCCGCCACGCGGCCGGGCTTGAGCAGACCGATCTGGTCGTACCAGCGCAGGGTACGGGTGGTCACCCCGGACAGGCGCGCCAGTTCTTGAATGGAATATTCCATACCGATCCCTCCTCAGCCCCCATTGTAGCCTCTGCCGTTACGGCAAGGTCAAGGGCTTTTCTTAATTTTTTCACCATCGGGACCACGCCCCTCCCAGTATAGCAGAGCACCCCCCACCTGTAAATTTTCTTGTCAAACCGCCCCGTCTGGTGTAGGATACAAATAAAACCGCCTGCGCCGGCCCGCCCGGCCCAAGGCGTCAGGAGGCACTATGAAGATCCTCATCTCCCCGGCAAAAAAGATGCGGTCCGACCCGGACACCCTGGCCCCGGAGGCCCTCCCCGCCCTCCTTCCGGAGACGGAGCGCCTCCTGGCCGCCCTGCGCGCCATGACGCCCGGAGAACTCCAGGCCCTGTGGCGGTGCAGCGACGCCATCGCCGCCCAGAATCTGGAGCGGCTGCGGGACATGGACCTGCGGCGGCGTCTGACCCCGGCCCTGCTGTCCTATGTGGGGCTCCAGTACCAGTACATGGCCCCCGGCGTCCTGGAGCAGCGCCAGTACGACTACCTCCAGACCCATCTGCGCATCCTGTCCGGCTTTTATGGTGTGCTTCGCCCCTTCGACGGGGTGACCCCCTACCGGCTGGAGATGGGGGCCAGGCTGAAGACAGAGGGCGCGCGGGACCTGTACGCCTTCTGGGGGGACAAGCTGGCCCGGGCCCTGGAGCCTGGGGACGGGCCGGTGGTGGACCTGGCCTCCCGGGAGTACAGCCGGGCGGTGGTCCCCCATCTGCCCCGGGGCGTCCCGTTGGTCGCCTGCGTCTTTGGCAGGCTCCGGCCGGACGGCCGGGTTGTGGAGCAGGGCGCGCCCTGCAAAATGGCCCGGGGCCAGATGGTCCGCTGGATGGCGGAGCGGGCGGTCACCCGGGCGGAGGAGTTACAGGAGTTCCGGGATCTGGGTTACCGCTTCTTGCCGGAGCGCTCCCACCCCGGGCGGTATGTATTTTTGAAGGAGGATGAAGTATGATGTTAGAGATCGGAAGCCAGGCGCCGGACTTTACCCTGCCGGACCAGAACGGGGAGCCCATCTCCCTGTCGGATTTCCGGGGACAGACAGTGGTACTCTATTTCTATCCCAAGGACAGCACGCCCGGCTGCACCCGCCAGGCCCGTGCCTTTGCCGCCGTCTATGAAGAACTTCAGCAGTTGGGAGCGGTGGTGCTGGGGGTGAGCCGGGATTCCTCGGCCTCCCACCTGCGGTTCATCCAGAAAAATGGTCTGCCCTTCCGCCTGCTCTCCGACCCGGAGCGGACCGTCCTGGAGGCCTACGGCGTCTGGCAGGAGAAAAAGCTGTATGGGAAAATAAGTATGGGCATCGTCCGCACCACTTATCTCATTGACGGGACCGGGATCGTCCGCGCCGTCATGCCCAAGGTCAAGCCGGACCAGAATCCGGCGGACGTGCTGGCCCTGCTCCGGGCCGGAGAGGGGGCAGCCCAATGATCCGGTTCGAGTGTGACTACGCTGAGGGGGCCGCGCCCCAGATTCTGGAGCGGCTGACCCAGACCAATCTGGAGCAAACCCCCGGCTACGCCGTGGATAAGCACTGCCAGCGTGCCCGGGAGCTGATCCGGGAGGCCTGCGGCGCGCCCCAGGCCGCGGTGGAATTTTTGGTGGGCGGGACCCAGACCAATCAGACGGTGATCTCCGCCGCCCTGCGCCCCTATCAGGGGGTGCTGTGCGCCCAGACTGGGCACATCAACACCCATGAGACCGGGGCCATTGAGGCCACCGGCCACAAGGTGCTCGCCCTCCCCTCCCAGGACGGCAGGATCACTCCGGAGCAGGTGGAGCGGTTCTGCGCCGCCCATTGGGCCGATCCCACTCGGGAGCACACCGTCCAGCCCGGTATGCTGTATCTCTCCCAGCCCACCGAGACCGGGCTGCTGTATTCCCGGGCGGAGCTGGAGGGCTTCCGGGCCGTCTGCGGCCGGTATGGGATGTATCTGTACATCGACGGGGCCCGGTGCGGCTATGGGCTGGCCGCGCCGGGGAACGATGTGAAGCTCACCGACCTGGCCCGTCTGACGGACGTATTTTACATCGGCGGCACCAAGGTGGGGGCCCTGTTCGGCGAGGCGGCGGTCATCTCCAACCCCGCTCTTCAACGGGATTTCCGATCCTGCATCAAGCGCCACGGCGGGATGCTGGCCAAGGGCCGATTGCTGGGCCTCCAGTTCGAGGCGCTGTTTGAGGACAATCTATACCGGCAGCTGGGCCGCCACGGTGTGGAGCAGGCCCTGCGCATCCGGGAGGCCTGCCTCCGGCGGGGGCTCCCCCTCCACTTCGACTCCCGCACCAACCAGCAGTTCCCAATCCTGACCCGGGAGCAGCAGGCACATCTGGAGAAGAAGTATGCCTTCACCCTCTGGGAACCGCTGAACGATGGCCGCGCCGTGGTCCGCTTCTGCGCCAGCTGGGCCACCGACCCGGCCGCCGTGGACGCCCTGACCGCCGATCTGCTCTCTTTGCCCTGATCCTACTATTCATACAGAAACAGAACGGGATGGACAGTCCTAGAACTGTCCATCCCGTTCTGTTTAGCTTATCGGAAAAGCCTTTTCAACAAGCTGTCGAATGTTTGATTGGCAATGAAAAATCACGCCGTTGGGCATACGCCTCAAAAGCCATAAGCCAAGGCTCCGCCGTCCACCGCAAAGTCTTGTCCCGTGATATATTTTGCGCCATCTCCCAGCAGGAACCGCGCCATCTCGCCCAGATCCCTCGTGTCACCAAACGCGTGGACCGGCATCCGTCCCAAAATCGCGGCCTTCCGCTCGGGAGTCATGACCTGCTTGCTCATTTCGCTGGGGAACCAGCCAGGTGCAATGCTGTTGACACACAGATTGTCATTCGCCCACTCTACAGCCAGTCCACGCGTCATGCCGCATACCGCCGCCTTGCTGGTACAATAGGGCACGACCTCGCTGAATCCAAGGTGCGCCGCCATACTGCTGATACTGATGATACGTCCTTTATGAGGGCTTTTCTTCAGATAGGGATAGCACACCTGGCAGAGATGGAAGATGCTGGTCACATTCACCTCCAGGATCCGTGCAAAATCCTCCATCGGAAAGTCTTCCACCCTGCATTTTTTCGTGATTCCCGCATCATTCACCAGAAAATCCAGTCCCCGGGCAGCTGCCACCTGTTCCACCAGAGCCTGCATACCTTGGAAGTCTGTCACGTCTCCACGCACGTGGACCACCCCCGGCTCACTGGGCGCCATCCCCTCCTTCACATTTCCTGTCCGGCTGACCGCATACACAGTAGCCCCGGCCTTTGCCAAAGTGTCGGCAATCGCATAGCCGATCCCACTGCTGCCTCCGGTAACGATCCCCACACGCCCATCTAATTCTTTCATCATCATGTTCCTCCTCTGTATTTTTCACAGGATTTCCTGCACACCGCGGCTTCTCCCCTGTTTTCCGCGACAAACTCTGTCCGTCACAACTCCTGGCAGCGGTAGCTATGGCAGTTTTTTTGGATCAGGTCCCAATCCAGATCCGTCCCCACACCTGGAGTCTCCGGTACATAAATACGTCCATCCCGGATGGGCAGATCGCCCTTCATGGGCAGGCGGTAATCGTCCTCCGGAACAAAGTATTCAAAATATTCGCAATTCCGAATGGCACAGCTGACATGGACATTCACCAGGTCCATGTAGTTCATTGTGGTCGTATGCAGCTCACAATTCATCCCAAAGCTGTCCGCCAAATGGGCGATCTTCAGGGTCCCTGTAATGCCGTCCTTCCAGCTGACATCCGCGCGAACGATGTCGGCCGCTCTCTGTGCGATCACCTGCGCCACGCCCCAATGACATCCCCGCGTGGTCTCCGTGGCCGCGACCGGAATATCCAGCGCGCGGCAGAGCTCGCTGTACTTATAAAGCTCAAAATCGCGAAAAGGCTCCTCAAACCACTTGTATCCCAGGCATTCCAGCTGCCGGCCCACCAACACTGCCTCTCCCATGGAATACTCGCCGACGGGATCGCTCATCAGTGTATAGTCTTTGCCAACCGCATCCCGGACCGCCTGATGGACCGCCATATCAAACTCCACCGGTCCGCCTGGATGTGCCTTGTAGCCTGGGATCCCTTTTGCCTGATAATACAGGGCCTCATCTACATATTCCTGCACGGTCCCATGGAAATTTCCGCTGGCGTAAACCGGGAGGCTGGTGCGGCAGGCGCCTATATACTTGTAGAGCGGCAGCTTTGCCGCTTTGGCGCATATATCCCACAGTGCCACATCCACCGGCCCTGGAAGAAAAACTGGGAAGAATGCCTCATGCCGGTCCACATTCCAAAGGTCGTAAAACACCGCCTCATGGTCGTGGGGATCCCGTCCCAACACAACTGGAGCGATGCTGTCGTGGAGATAACTTTCACTGACGCCGCCGCTGCGTGCCGCCATACAGGTGGCGATCCCCTCTATACCAGAATCGGTGGTCAGCTTGATGGCGATCACATCCCATCCCATCTTCGCTCCCCCCTGCCGTTTGGCGTCGAACAGGCATTTCCCCCGGTCCACCCACCAGGTCTCAAATTTTGTGATGATCATTGTCGTGCCTCCTTTGATCGTTCTACATTTTCCGGCGGTCCTGTCAGTCCTCGTACCATAGGAGCCGTATGGAATAGAGGTCCTCTTGGTCCTCTAAAATTTTTCTTGAATTATATCACAATATATAATATAATTCAAGTGATATATTAGTCGGAGATAGATCACAGTCTAAATAATTTTAATGACCATGAAAAAGGAGCGATATGTATGGTACTCTGGCACGATGATGACGAACTGTTTCGCCTGATGAAGGAGAAGCTCTACACCCCTGTTGTCGGCGACATTCTGGACACCATGGGGTTTGTACACCAGTTTCTCCCTCCGGAGCTCCAGCCTCTGCGGGACACGATGAAGCTGGCCGGCCGGGCCTGCACTGTTTTGGAGCATGATGTATTTTCCCCCCAGAAAAAGCCCTTCGGATTTCTCACTGAGGCGCTGGACCAGCTGAGACCCCATGATGTTTACATCGCCACCGGTGCCCATAACAGCGCCCTCTGGGGAGAGCTGCTCACCGCCACGGCCAAGGTCCGCGGCGCGGTGGGTGCGGTATTGGACGGCTATACCCGGGACACCCCGCAGGTGCTGAGCCAGAACTTCCCCGTCTTTGCCCGGGGACGGTGGGCACAGGATTCCTCCATCCGAACCAATGTGGTGGACTACCGCTGTACCATTGAGATCGGCCAGGTGACGATCCAAGACGGCGATCTGGTGTTCGGCGATCTGGATGGCGTGCTCATTATCCCCCAGCAGGCCGCGGAGGAATGTGTCCAAAAGGCGCTGGAAAAAGCCAGCGAGGAGAAAATGGTACGCCAAGCCATTGAGCAGGGCATGAGCGCCACAGAGGCCTTCGCCCACTTTGGGATCCTGTGACGCAGCACTTTTCATCACATGGCTCTGTTACAAAATACAGTTTTCAGATCCAAGCAGAAAAACTATGCATTAAAAAGGTTAGTGGGAACTGTCATTTTGACAGCTCCCACTAACTCTTTCTTTGGTTTTTAAATCCTATGTTACAATAGACCCTTCCAAGGCCGCACTATGGCCGTGTCGCACGAATGGCATTCAACGAGCGGATCATGGAATGATTGATATGGAGGATCGTAGTATCCCGTATATCCGTCTCATTTTCCCGTAGCAGCGCGTCAATGATCGCGGAGTGCTGCGCCATATCATCTTCCCGGGAATCAGGTGCGTCGTGAAGAGATGCGTACATGGCCAGCCGGACCTGGATCACCATCAGATTGTTATACATCTCCATCAACACGCTGTTATCCATAATGGAGATCAGGTAGGAGTGAAATTCGATGTCCAGCAAAAAGCGGTCCAGATCCTTGGCCTGTGTGGCCTGCTGAAAACGCTGCTGAAACTGGAGCAGCTTGCTTTTAGAATAGAGCGTTTTGTATTCCACCATCACCGCCGGCTCGATCAGCTTTCTGGCCTGGTACAGATCGCTGACGCTCTTTTCGGTCAGCGTAGAGATGCGCATCCCCTTGCGTGGAAAAATATCCACCATCCCCTCTTTTTTCAATAAAAGAAGAGCCTCCCGCAGGGGCGTTCTGCCAAATCCGGTCTCCTCCACCAGCTGCTTCTCATTGATCTCCTGCCCCGGAGCATACTCACAGTACACGATTTTTTGAAACAGATCTTCATAAGCGCGATTTGCCATAGGTTTCAATCTTTCCTCTGACACGGAAGAGCCCTCCTTCACCTCGGTCTGCACCGCCAACTGCTAGACTTGTCAATTCTAACAATAAGGATACACAAATTTTGGATAAAAAGCAAGGGAAAAAAGTGATGAAATCCAGTTGATTTATATTAGACTATTTGTTATAATATCTGTGATATATCAATTAAGCAAAATTTCTCCAGAAAGGAATATCACAGTCATGATTGAAACACAGACCAAAATCAAGGACATTCGGATCTATCAGGCCGTCAGCAAACTCAGCCGGCCCATCGCGGACGCCACCCACGACATCAGCAAGATCGCCTTTTATGTGCTGGAGGTGGAGACCGCCGGCGGGACCATCGGACAGGGCTATCTCCTCAGCTTCCATTACAGCCCCAACGCAATCGGAGGCGCTTTAAAAGATCTCAAGAAATTTATTCTGGAGCGGGAATACCACATTTATGAAACAGCCCAGGTCCAGAAGGACTACGAGATCGAAAGCGAATACTTTGGTATCGTGGGCTTGCAGCGCTGGGCTCTGGCAGCTTTAAACGTGGCCATGTGGGATGCCTGGAGCCGTGCCAACGGTCAGCCCATCTACCGGATGTTCGGCTGTCACCGCAGGCCGATCCCGGTCTATGGCAGCGGCGGCTGGATCAGCTACACCGACGAGGAGCTGGTAGACGAGGTCGTCAATTACAAAAAGCGCGGCTTTACCGCAGTCAAGATCAAGGTTGGCAGCCCTGACATGGAGCGTGACATCCGCCGGCTGCACCTGGTCCGCGAGGCCGTCGGCCCCGACCTGAAGATCATGATGGACGCCAATCAGGGAATGGATGTCCCCAGTGCGGTCAAGCTGATCAGCCAGGTGGAGGATCTTGGAATTTTCTGGTTTGAGGAGCCTGTGGTCAATACGGATTTTGAAGGGTATGCCACGATTCACGCCAAAACACGGATCAGCCTGGCTATGGGCGAGCGTGAGTACAGCACTGTGGCCCTTCGTGAGCTGATCGGCCGCCGTGCCCTGGATCTTTGGCAGCCCGACCTGATCCGTCTGGGCGGTGTGGAGGCTTGGCGTGACAGTGCGGCACTGGCAAACGCCTATAACATCCCCGTTCTCCCCCATTATTACAAGGACTACGACGTACCTCTGCTGGCTACTGTGGCAAATCCCTATGGCGCCGAGAGCTTCGACTGGATCGACGCCATCATTGATGAGCCCATGACCATCCAGAATGGCTTCGCCCTCCAGCGTGAAGGGAATGGCTGGGGCTTCCGCTTCCTGCCGCAGCACATGACAGAGGTCAAATAAACAACTTTACAAAGAAAGGTCTGGAACCCTATGAGATCCATCGTCATCTCTCAGCCTGGCTCGGCGGCAACTTTAGAGCGTGAGATCCCCAAGCCGGGCAAAGGAGAAGCTCTCCTGAAAATGCTGGTAGGCGGCGTATGCGGCAGTGATTTGGCTTCCTATCGCGGTCAATCCGCCTATGTGAGCTATCCCCGCACCATTGGGCACGAGTTCGCCGCCCAGGTCGTTGAGGTGGAGGAAAATGAATACGGGATCCGTCCCGGGATGATCGTCACGGGCAATCCCTATTTCAACTGTGGGAGCTGCTACAGCTGCCGCCGTGGATTTGTCAATGCCTGTGTTCACAATGAGACGATGGGCGTTCAGCGCGAGGGGGCATTCAGTGAATACTTCACCATGCCCATCGAGCGCGTTTATGACGGGCAGGGTATCCCCCCGAAGGAGCTGGCGCTGATCGAGCCCTTCTGCATCAGCTATCACGGAGTCAGCCGCGCCAACGTGCAGCAGGGCGACAAGGTGTTGGTCTTTGGCGCCGGCGCCATTGGCATCCTGTCCGCAGTCGCCGCCCGCAGCTTCGGTGCCAAAGCATATATCACCGACATCGCAGCTGACAAGGTGGAGCTCGCGGTCCGGGAATTCCATCTGGACGGCGGTTTCGTCAACCGGAGCGAGGAGGACCTCATCCGCTTCACCCGTGAGATTACCGGAGATGACGGCTTTGATGTGACGGTAGAGGCGGTGGGCGCGCCGTCCACCTTCCTGAACTGTGTAGATGCCGCCGCCAGCCGGGGCCGTGTGGTTGTTATTGGCGTGGCAAAGCACAGCGCTGACTTCAATTTTCTAGCGCTTCAGCGCAAGGAGCTGAATATGTTCGGCAGCCGGGGCGCCACCAAGGCCGACTTCGCCGCTACGATGCAGCTGGTCCGTGATGGCTTTGTTGATCTGACACGCCTGATCTCCCGTACATACTCCGCGCAGGATGCCGCGTCCGCTTTCCAGGACTTGGATCAACACTCTGCTCAAATCGTCAAGGCAGAGTTTGAGTTTTGATCGACGTAACATGAATGAAATGAGAAAGGAACGAGTGAAATGAAAAAGAGATTAGCCCTGCTGCTTGCTGCCGCTACCTGTGTCAGCCTTCTGGCCGGCTGTGGAGGCTCCAATGATGGTGGAGCCTCCGGCTCCAGCGTTCCCTCTGGCGATGTAGTCACCATCCAGGTCGGATTTGAGAACACCTCCGACGAGCCCATTGGTCAGGCGGTCCAAAAATGGGCGGATCTGCTGGAGGAGCAGAGCGGCGGTACGATGAAGCTGGAGCTGTTCCCCAACAGCGCTCTGGGCTCCAAGAGTGAGCTGATCGATCAGATGGTCATGGGTGAAAACATCATCACCATCGCGGACGGCGCGTTCTACGCAGAATACGGCGTGCCGGATATGGGCATTATGTACGGTCCTTTCTTCTTTGAGACCTGGGACGATGTATGGACGCTGCTGGACAGCGACTGGTATGCCGAGAAGTGCCAGGAGCTGGCGGACAAGGGCCTGACCATCCTCGCCTCCAACTGGGTCTACGGCGAGCGTGAGCTGATGACCAAGACCAAGGTGGTCACTCCCGCTGACCTGAAGGGACAGAAGATCCGTCTGGCCAACAGCGAGATCTATGTGCAGGGCTTCAACGCTCTGGGGGCCACCGCCGTACCCATGGCCCTGGGCGATGTGTACACCTCCATCCAGAACGGCACCCTGGACGGCGTGGAGAATCCTCTGTCCACCCTGTACGGCCAGAGCTTCCAGGAGGTCGCCAAGTACATCCTGATGACCGGCCACATCAAGAACTTCACCACCTGGTGTATTGGCACCAGCTTCCTGAACACCCTGACTGAGGAACAGCAGGCGCTGCTGAAGAGCACCGGCGAGGAGGCCGGCCTGTATAACAATGAGCTTCAGGAGGCCGCCAACGAGGAGTATATGCAGAAAATGACCGACGCCGGTGTGGAGATCACTGAGCTGACTGATGAGCAGGTCGCCGAGTGGAAGGAGGCCGGCCAGTCCTTCTATGAGATGGGCAGCACCTTTGGCTGGAGTGACGGCCTTTACGAGACCACTCAGGCTGCCATGGGCAAATAAGCTTTCAAGGCTTATCCATTGGAGGCAGGGCTGGAAAGCCCTGCCTCCCCAAATCCCGGTTGGAGGTCGAACCCATGAAGAAATTACTTGATAGTTTGGTAAAGGTGGAGACGGTCTTGGCCTCTGTCATTTTGGCCGCCCTGATCCTGTGTACCTTTTCCGGTGTCCTGGCGCGTTACTGCTTCAGCGCCCCGTTTACCTGGGAGGAAGAATTCCAACTGGCTTGTATGGTGTGGATCACATTCCTGGCGGCCCCTGTCGCCTTTCACACCAAAAGCCATGTAGCCATTGAGATCCTGGTAGACGCATTCCCCAAAAAAGTCCAGCGTGTTATGGAGATCTGCATCTTTATCCTGATGTATGCCATTCTGATCTATTTCTTTTTCCGGAGCCTGGATTTCATCGCGGTCATCGCAGGCACCAGCCGGAAAACTCCTATTTTGAAGATCCCCTATGCCTATATCTATGGTGTCGCTCCAGTCTCCATCGTACTCATGCTCATCAGCTATACCTATATGACTGTGGTCCATACATTCCGTGGCAGTCATACCAAAAACGGTCAAGAGGAGGGAGAATAAATGAATACCCCTGTGCTTGCCATGGTAGTTGTGCTCCTGTTCCTCCTATTCTTTAAGGTCCCTGTCTTTGCCTCGGTCCTGGGCGCGTCTGCGGTTTATTTTGTTCTGAATCCTAATGTCAACCCTGCCGTATTCGCCCAGCAGGCCATCACCGGCACCGAAAGCGTCACGCTTCTCGCGATCCCCTTCTTTGTCTGCGCCGGCGTTCTGATGAACTACACCGGCGTCACCAAGCGGATCATGGATTTCTGCTCTGTGGTCACCGGCCGTATGTTCGGCGGTCTCTCTCAGGTCAACATCCTGTTGTCCACTCTGATGGGCGGCCTGTCCGGTTCCGCGCTGGCCGACGCCGCCATGGAGGCCAAAATGCTCGTTCCGGAGATGGAGCGCCATGGCATTGGCAAAGCGTTCTCTACCGTGGTCACCGCAGCCTCCAGCATGATCACCCCCCTGATCCCGCCTGGGATCGGCCTGATCCTGTACGGCTGTATCGCAAATGTATCCATCGGCAAGCTGTTCATCGCCGGATTTGGGCCTGGTATCCTGCTGTGCGCCACCATGATGTTCATGGTCTCCCGCATCTCTCACAAGCGGAATTACACGCCTCTGAGACAGAGCAAAATGACATGGCCCATGTTTTGGAAATCCTTCCGTCCTGCCATTCTTCCCCTCTGTCTGCCCATCATTATCATCGGCGGCGTCCGTATGGGCATCTTCACCGCCACAGAGGCCGGCGCGGTGGCAATCGTCTATTCCGCCCTGCTGGGCCTTTGGTATCGAGAGTTGAGAAGCAAGGAATTCGCTCAGAGTTTGAAGGAGACTCTGACCACAACTTCTTCCATCATGCTGATCGTGGCCGCAGCCTCCACCTTCTCGTGGGTATTGACCAAGGAGCGTATTCCCCAGCAGTTCACTGAGTGGCTCATCTCTGTCATTGACAACAAATGGGTCTTTTTGGTTGCCGTGGACATTTTCCTTATTTTTGTTGGAATGTTTGTGGAGGGCAATGCCAGCATGATCGTTCTGGTCCCCCTGTTCGCCCCCACCGCCACAGCCTATGGCATCGATCCGATCCATTTTGCTATGGTTTTCATCTTCGCCAATGCAATCGGGGCTTTTACGCCTCCTATGGGTACTCTGATGTTTGTGACCTGTGGCGTGACAGAGTGTAAAACCAAGGATTTCATCAAGGAGGCCGTCCCGTTCTATTTCCTGCTCTTCGGCTGTCTCCTGATCCTCACTTTTATTCCTGTATTCTCCACCGGACTTGTCAATCTGATCTATTGATCCGATCCGTCTGAAACACACGGGTAGAGCAGAAGTTCTACCCGTGTGTTTATATGAAAAAAACACCAGCACGGCTGAACTTCCCCCATTTGTTAGACAGTATGCGATACTGAATCACACATCAGGGGGTCTTATCATCTCAAAACGGAATAGGTAAACATCAAAGTTTTAGGAGCAGAGATCAACACTATGTGAGAAGCAGAAAAACCAGACAAGAAATAGCCGGTCACTTCGGCCTGGATAGAATTCAAATCAAAAAACTGGAGTGGCGCTACTTACACTGCGCCACTCCGCATAGAATTTAATATTTTCCTATATAGAGATTTTTTGTGCTGTCCGTATATTCTGAGTAGTCCATATTTTTAATGGACCTGTTCATGTTCTAATGGAAAACAGCTATTGTGCAGTGTTAGTATAAAGCAATTCCAGCATCCAGCGCCTGCACATTGATGTCAATTACTTTGGGTTTGGCGGCAAAATACTCTTTGATGGCAGCTACAACACTGTCCCGTTTCAGCACATTTGTTTGTTTCAGGATGGCACCCAGAGCTATGGTGTTTGCTACAGCCATGTTCCCTATCTCCATACTCATCTCTTTAAAAGGATGTCCGATATGTTTGCCTTTTGCGTCAAGAGAGGGAGTTACTAGTTGAGTGTCATAGAAAACTAATGTATTATCCCGGAATTTATCAATGTAGCGGTCATAAGCGACCTGTGCCAGGCAGAGAATAACATCAGGAGTCTCGATATTAGGATAACTGATAGGGGAATCACTGACGATGACGTCGGACTTGGTAAAGGTGCCGCGGGTTTCAGAACCGTATGAGGCAGCAAGTGTGGCGTATACGTTTTCATGAATAGACGCAGCTTCTCCAATAATTTCACCGGTAGAAATCAGACCCTGTCCGCCCACGCCACTTAACACAATTTGTATTTTCATAAAGGGTCATGTCCTTTCTGTTGTAATGAAAGCGATGTCTTATTTTGAAAGCGACAATGTATCAAATCTGGGACTGTCCTGCCAGCCGCTGAATGATTCGCTGATATCGGGTGAAGTAATCCTCACGCGGCCGATTGACCAGAACGCCGGTTAAGAATTTGCCTTCCAGTTCTTCCTGAGACATATTTTTTGCTTTCTCTACCGGAACCGTCATACTGTGAATTTTCTCCAACATATGGGCTGCGTCTCCAAATTTATTCAAACGCCCGTAATGGGTTGGGCAGGTATCCATAATTTCAATGAGCGCAAAGCCCTTGGTCTGCATACCTTGTTTGATGAGATTCCGGATCTGGACCGGATTATAGGGAGTACTCCGAGCTACGAAAGGAGCTCCTGCAGCCTCCACCAATTTGCAGATGTCAAATCCCGGCTCCACATGTCCATAAATAGAGGTGGATGTAATACTACCTTCCGGCGTGGTACCAGAATACTGACCGCCGGTTTGTCCATAGTTGTAGTTGTTGGCAATGATCGCGGTCAGATTGATGTTACGGCGGGCGCAGTGGATCAGATGATTTCCCCCGATGGTTGTACCATCGCCATCACCCATAGTGACCAAGACATTTAAGTTTGGATTAGCCAAAGCAACTCCGGTAGCCGCAGGCAAGGCACGGCCGTGAGTTACATGCATACAATTGATGTCCAAATAGTCATCCACCCGACCAAAGCAGCCAATACCGCTTACCAACGCAATGTTATGCTTATCTAGCTCCTGCATAGCCAGAGAATCGGCAATCGCCTGAAGGATGATACCGTGGCCGCACCCGGAGCACCAAGTATGAGGAAGCTTGTCAAAGAGCATATAATCTTTATAATTTGGCATAATCAAAGCGCCTCCTTCAGCACAGCCATAATCTCGGCGGGAGAAATCAGAATTCCATCCACCCGGTTTGCCTGAAGCACCTGGCAGCCATAATCATTAAATTTACGAATTTCTCCTGCAATCTGCCCGAGGTTCAGCTCTGGAACAACCACGGTTTTGGCAGAGGACAAAACGGCTCGAATTTCTTTTTCCGGCAAAGGCCAAACGGTTTGCATTTGCAGCATACCAACCTTCTTGCCCTGTGTGCGCAGCTGGTCCATAGCCTCCAATGCACTGCGTGTGGCGCAGCCGTACGTAATAAATACGATCTCAGCATCATCTAAATACCAGCTTCTAGTCATGCAGATGTCATCCGCGTTCTTCTCAATTTTATCCGTAAGATAATGGGTCACGCGGTGGATATTTTCCGGAGTGGGGCGGAACTCTCCCCTCTCGTCATGGGTAGAACCGGTGGTGCGGGACAGATACTGATTAGAACCAAAGGGCGGCATTGCGGAAGGCATGATGCCATCGTATTGATATGGGCGGAAATCAAGGGGGGAAATTCCTTTATCTGGCTGCTTGCGGTCAATAATTTCGGAGGGGTCCAATGTACGGATCGTCACGGTCTCGCGCAGATGGCCAATGGTTTCATCTGCCATAAGATAGACTGGGGTACGGTACTTTTCCGCTAAATTAAACGCTTGTACCGTCAAATCAAAGCACTCCTGTACAGATGCGGGAGAAAGGGCAATCATACTGTGGTCCCCGTGGGTTCCCCAACGGGCCTGCATCATATCACCCTGTGCAGGTTTTGTTGCTGCGCCGGTAGAAGGGCCACTGCGCTGCACATCAATAATTACGGCAGGGATTTCAGACATGATTCCCAAGCCCAAATTTTCCTGCATCAAGGAAATGCCGGGACCACTGGTGGCGGTATATGCTTTCTTGCCTGCTACAGAAGCGCCGAGGAGCGCTGCCATAGAGCTAATTTCGTCCTCCATCTGTACATAGATACCGCCTACCTTTGGCAGCATTTGCGAAGAATACTCAGCAATTTCTGAACTGGGGGAGATGGGGTAGCCGGCGTAAAATCTGGCTCCGACAGCCAACGCGCCCTCTACAATGGCGATGTTTCCCTCAATAAACTTTTTTTCTTCTCTCATGTCTCAATCACCTCCACCTCAATAGCAAAATCCGGACACCGCATTTCACATAATTTGCACCCAATGCAGGCATCTAAATGCTCTGGAACGGGACAATGTCCCATTTCTTGAACAAGCACTTTTTTCGGACAGAGATAAGAACAGATACCGCACTGCTTGCAGTTCTTTTCCCGTATCACAATGTTAAATTTCTTGGCCATTTCCTCAAAATACCTCCTTACTATCCTTGTTTGTCAGCCTGCGTTTTCTCTTAAATCTGTTCCTATCATACAAGATGCAGATAACACAAAGATATATTGATTTTGTCAAAAAATTTTCTCATATTGTTCTATACAAGGAAGACAATTTTTATTTTGTTTTAAGCTGTTTGAGATAGAATACTATGTTTCGCGATTCCCCCATGTTTTGGCATATTTTCCGGGAGACAAACCGATGATTTGCCCAAAACAACGGATAAAGTGAGAATTATTTTTAAATCCAACGATCTCGCCAGTCTCCTGCACACTGATGCCGCTGCGCAGCAATGCACAGGCCTGACGAATGCGATAGTTGGAAAGGTAGTTTCCCACACTGAATCCGGTAAGATCTTTAAACTGATGACATAGGTAATACTTGCTGATAAAAAATTTTTGGCTTAAAAAATTCAGGTTTAGGTCTTCCTGATAGTGTTCATGGATATATTCTATAAGGGGGAGTATTTTTGAAAATTCTTTAGAAGGCTGAGGCGCAATTTGAGCAGTATTATTCTGCAATATACGGCTAATCCGCAATATGACCTGCATAAACAGAATGTCCTTTTCCAAATCAGCGCCGAATTTCGCGTTTTCTTTTCCGCAGCACTCCATCAGTGTGCTTAATTGAGCAAACTCTGTCTCGTCTAGTACGGCATAGTAGTTACAACTGTCAAAAAGAGACTTGAGCTCCGTTTGGGAGCTGGAAAGCATCCACAATGTCTCGGCCGACACATGTAAGATATATCGCTCATAAGAAGCTACATCCACCACACAGCGATGGGCTACTCTGGGAGGAAGAACAAACAGCACTCCCCGGCAGAGTGGAAAGATATTCTCTTGAATATGAAATTTTCCTCCATCTGAAAAGCATAAAAGGACCTCGTAATCGTCGTGAAAGTGAGGCTCACTGACTTGCTGAAAGGAGTGGATATTCTTGACCAGCTCATAATTAAATTGCATAATTTTGCTCCGTATAACGATTGATTTTCACGTAATAAAAAGGGCAATATAAGTTGATTCAAGATGCTAAATAAACTCTGCCACCCGCAAACGGGCATACGGTCTTCTAGTTGGAACTTTCTTGTCATTATCACTTGGAAAGTGTCAACTCGCTTCGCTCGCAGCTTTTTTCTAACGCATACAGGAGAGCCCACCAGTATAGCTGATGGCCGCTTGTCGAAAGAGCTGTTTCGACAAGCTGTCAAACTTTTGAGCGCGTTAAAAAGTACTCAAAAGTTGTTTAATCGAACTCAAAGGACAACCTTGACGGTTTTCTGTCACTCTATTTCCCCCTCCGAAGCCTTTGGCTGGTAGATTTTTCGACAGTCTCTGGTTCTTTCTCCCCAAAAGCACGGGACCTCCCTTCACGCAGAAAGGAGGTCCCATTTAAGCAAAAACGTTAGCGGCCAATCTGGATGCCGGTGATCTTTTCGTAGTACTTTGCAATGGCGCTGTGATCACTTTGACCGTATCCTCCATTATGCAGCCACTGCAAAATTTCCTGCACAGAGGCCGTCATAGGCAAGGGTGCCCCTACGCTGTGTGCGCAATCCAAAGCATTATTCAGATCCTTGATGTGTAGGTCGATTTTAAAACCGGGCTTATCATTGCCCTCCATCATCATGGGCGCTTTTGCATTCATAACGGTAGAACCTGCCAGGCCTCCGCGGATTGCCTCAAATACAAGATGTGGATCCACGCCGGCCATCTGTGCCAAGGTAAGTGCCTCGGCTACAGCCTGAATATTACAGGCAACAACAACCTGGTTCGCCAGCTTCGTGGTGTTGCCGGCGCCTACATCGCCGCAACGGACAACAGAAGCACCCATGGTTTCCAGCAGCGGCTTGCACCGATCAAAAGCCTCCTGCTTGCCGCCTACCATAAAGGAGAGGGTACCATCGATCGCTTTAGGTTCGCCACCAGAAACCGGCGCGTCCAGCATTTCGATTTTCTTTCCTTCCAGCACCTGAGCGATTTCTTTCGATGCCATCGGATTGATAGAGCTCATGTCAATGAAGGTCGCACCAGGCTGCATGACCTGAGCAACGCCAGCCTCTCCCAGCATGACCGCTTTCACCTGTGGGCTGTTGGGCAGCATCGTCATTACAATGTCGCAGGAAGCGCCAATGGTGCGGTTATCGGCGTGCTTTGCGCCGGCAGCAACAATCTCTTTTACGGCAGCTTCATTGAGGTCGTTCACTGTAAGGTCATATCCAGCCTTCAGCATGTTTTTTGCCATTGGCTTTCCCATAATTCCAAGACCGATGAGTCCTATTTTCATGCCATATTCCTTCTTTCGCTGTTTTGTGTTATGTTTGGTTAATGCTCCAACAAGCCAGCCTTTTCCAGTTCGTTTTGCATCAGTACATAGGCCGGACTGTCTTCTGCTGTCGGCAGACTGGGACGAATGGGAATACCCACATCCATATGAAGCATGTTGGCCATGTCTTTGGTCGCAACTGGGAAGCTTGTCTTATCCATAGAGAGACGAATGGGATTGAGCTTGAATTGATATTCCAATGCCTGCCGCGGGTTGCCCTTCAGATAGGCGTTGTAGACAGAGACCACCAGGTCAGGTATGTAGTTAGCGGTGGTGCATACAGCACCTACTCCTCCGTGTGCCAAAGTGGCGTAAATCAGAGTGTCTTTTCCACTAAATACCTTAAAATCTATATCCTGTGTGCGGCGAATAAATTCTTCAGTTTGAGTCATATCGCCACTTGAGTCCTTAATACCAACGATGTTATCGACTTCGCGAGCAAGCCGCTCTACCAGGTTGCCGGACATGGTATATCCCACACGGCCAGGGTTGTTATAAAGCAGCATAGGAAGGTTGGGAACAGCGTTTGCAATGGCTTTAAAGTGAGCGTACAGTTCGTCTTCTGTCGGCTTTAAAAACATGGGCTGCAAGACGGAAATACCATCAGCTCCCGCTTGCTCTGCCATCTTTGCCAATGCAATACAGGACTTGGTGTTGACCATACCCATGCCAAAAAAGACGGGAACGCGGTGTGCCGTCTGGTCCAAAATAACGCGCAGAGCACGCTCCATTTCCTCAGGCTGAAACATATAGAACTCACCATTGCTGCCAAAGGCCAAAATTCCGTGTACACCATGATCGATAACGAAATCGACCTGCCTGCGCAGACGGGCTTCATCCACATTTTCATCCTGGTCCACTGGGGTCAAAATGGGAACGATGATTCCTTTAATAAAGCTTGTATCCATTTGAGCACCCTCACTTCTTGTTTAAAAATTCATCAATACGAGCCAAGCCCTCTTTGATGTTTTCATCGCTGGTAGCATAGGAGATTCGGACAAAATTTCCACAGTGGCTACCCAATTTGCTGCCAGGAACGCAGGCTACATATCTCTCCTCCAGTAGCCGGCTGGCAAATTCATCCCCATCCATTCCTGTTTTGCTCACATCAATAAAGATATAGAAAGCGCCTTGCGGTTTGACGTACTCCAGATTTCCTATGGCATCCAACCCCTGCATGAAAAGCTTTCTGCGCCGATCAAAAGCAGCCACCATCTGCTTTACCTCGGCCATAGTCTCCGGCGCGTTCATGGTTTCTGCCAAGCCTTCCTGAACAAAGGTGGGGACGCAGGTTGTAGTGTACTGGTGTACCTTAAGCAAATTTGACAGCATTCTGGAACTGGCTGCCAGATAACCTAATCTCCATCCTGTCATGGCGTATGCTTTGGAAAAGCCGTTCATAAGAATGGTGCGTTCCTTCATTCCCGGGAAGGAGGCGATGGAGGTACAAGATACTCCATCGTAAGTAATCTGGTTGTAGATTTCGTCAGAAAAGACCAGCAAATCATGTTCTTTGGCTATATTTGCAACCTTCTCCAGGGTTTCCGCTGTATACACCACACCGGTCGGGTTACAGGGGTTGTTTAAAATAATCAGTTTGGTCTTGGAGGAAATATGTTCAGCCAGCTCCTGCGGGTCGATCTGGAATCCGTTTTTCTTTCGCAGGGGAATGTTTACCATCGTTGCGCCGCACATAGAGATCAAGTTTTCATAGTTCATGAAGGCGGGGGTAAAGACAATAGCTTCGTCACCAGGATTAAGAACAGCTAAAAAAGCGTTGTTAATTGCTTCAGCTCCGCCTGCGGTCAGCAGAATTTCGGATACGGGGTCGTATTCTACACCCACCACAGTACGCAGCTGTGCCGCAATGGCTTTGCGCAGGGATAGGATGCCACGATTGGGTGCATAGTGTGTTTTGTTATGCTCAATCGCCTGAATGGTAGCGGCTTTAATAGGTCCCGGTGTATTAAAATCTGGTTCTCCGGAGGAAAAGGAGAGCACTGGATGTCCCTGTTCTGCAAGGGCTGCCGCTCTTTCTCCCACTTGCCGGATAGGGGAAAAGTACATTTCCTCCAGTCGATTTGCTCCTGACAGGATATCGGAACTCATAAATAAAACACCCCAATCTATTCATTTTCATTTCATCAATAGCGGCATGTGCGGCCTGGAGAATCAGGAACGCACATGCCGCTGTGTTGTACCTAACTCATTTGGCTTCTGGAGAAATTACAGTCCTTTCTGGAATACGTCGGAATAGGCCATATAAAGCTCATCGTCCGCCTTCAGCGCCTCGATAGCCTCATCGGTATCCTTGTAGAAAGGAGAAGCGCCGTAAGCATCCCAAATCTCCTTGGCATAATCTTCGTTCTCGTTGATAATCTTGCCACAGGCCTCACTCAAAGCTTCAATGATAGCGGGGTCTGTACCCTTGGGCGCCAGAATGTTATAGACCATGTCATATGCCAGATCCACACCCTGCTCAATTGCCAGTTCGATGTCGGGGAACGCCTCCGAACGCTCCGTGGCCAGACAGCCCAGGATCTTCAACTCTCCAGTGCCGGTTCCTTCAAGATACTGAGAAATCACACCCATAGCGTGGCTGGAGACATCAATATGGCCTCCCAGCAAAGAAGCAACTCGTTCAGAGGAACTGCCAGCATTCACTACGTTAAAGTTGCCGCCCAACTCTGTCAGCTTGACAGCCACATAGTAGGAGGTTGCGCCGGTATTGGCAGCCAGCTTCACTGTGCCCGGATTTTCTTTGGAATACTCAACGAGTTCAGCGATGGTATCACAGGGAAAATCGCTGCGAGCAACCAGATACTCGCCGGAGTTTTTGGCCATCAGACAGACCGGATCAAATGCTTCATAGCCAAAGTCGGCGATTCCACAGGCATGATTCAGCGCTAACGCAGTATCAAAGCAGAGGAATGTGTAACCATCAGGATCAGCGTCCTTTACTTCGTTAGAGGCCACAGAACCACCGCCGCCCGTTGTGTTGGTTACATTAACCGCGACACCGAGCTCCTCCGATAAATACTTGCCTAATGTACGGGCAAAGAAGTCTGTGTCGCCACCCGCGCTCCAGGGAACAACAAAATTGATTGCCTTGGTGGGCCAATCCACACTGCCGGAACTATCTTGCCCAGATGTGGAGCTCTGAGATGAGGTGCCGCCGTTGGAGCACGCTGTCAGAGACAGCCCCAGTGCCAGGGAAAGTGCAAATGCAGTTGCTTTCTTCAGAGTCTTCATGTTTCCTTCCTCCTTAGTTTTTATATGGTGTGAATTCGTTGTGCGCTAAAATCAGGTTGCAGACTGAGCCTTTTCTTTCTTTTTGGACTTGTAAATCCCGTAAATGTTGATTGCCAGAGAGAGCGCAGCCAGTACTAGGAATGCACAGGACATAGGGCGGGTGAAGAACTCAGTAATGTCACCCTGGGAGTAAGAAAGTGCACGGCGGAGATTCAGCTCCATGATACTGCCCAAAACAAAACCGAGGATCAGGGGAGGCATGGGGTAGTCACCCTTCTGCAGCAGATAACCCACAAAACCGAAGAAAATCAGTGCATAGCAGTCAAAAAGTCGGTTGTTGATACCAAAGGCGCCCACCGTACACAGTACGAATACCAAGGGCAGCAGCAAGTGGCTGGGAATTTTCAGAATTCGCACGAAGCCCTTCATGCCGATAAACATAACAATCAGCATAAACAGAGAAGAGAGGGCCATGGCAGCGTAAATGGCATATACCACCTGACCGTTCTGTTGGAAGATCAGGGGCCCAGGCTGTACCCCTTTCATGATCAGGGCGCCCAGCAGAAGTGCAGATGTAGAGTCACCTGGGATGCCGAGGGTCAGCAGAGGGATGATCGTTCCGCCGATCGTGGCGTTATTTGCTGTTTCCGAAGCTACAATACCATCAATAACACCAGTGCCAAATTTTTCGGGATGCTTAGACTGATTCTGGGCAATAGAGTAGGAGAGCATATTGGAGGTTCCGCTTCCGATACCAGGAAGAATACCCAGACCGATTCCGATTGCAGCCGAACGGAGCATATTTACAAACTGAGAAGTAAATTCTTTGATGGAAAAGCCAAACCCTTTGATTTTAAAGTCGGTAATGGCGGAGACATCTTTTTTGATACCGCTCCGGCTTGCTTCTGCAGCCAAGAGAATTTCGGAAATAGCAAAGACACCAACCAGTACAGTCAAGATATCAAAGCCGCTTTTCAACGCAGGGTTGCCAAAAGTATAGCGCTGCACAGAATCGATAGGAGCCATACCAACCGTAGCAAAGACCAAGCCGAGCACGCCAGTCATTAAGCCTTTTACCACATTCTTACTTGAAAGCGTGATGATCAAGGTCAGGGAGAAAATGGTAATAGAGAAATATTCAAAGGGACCGAATTTGATCGCGATCTCAGCCAGCGGAGGAGAAATCAAAATAAGGGCCAGCAGACTGATGATGGTTCCCAAGAAGGAAAATACAATGCCGACTCCAAGAGCCTTCCCCGCCTCTCCCTTTAAAGCCATCGGTCGGCCATCCAGACAAGTAGCGATGGAGGCGGGGGTACCAGGGATATTAAGCAAAATAGCGGAAATAAGACCGCCTGAGATACCGCCGATATACAATGCGGTCAGAACAGAAATACCTTGTGTGGACGCCATATTATAAGTAACTGGTAAGAACATGGCGATGGCCATGGTGGCTGTCAGACCGGGGATACAGCCGAAAATGATACCAACCACCGTTCCGAGGAAAACCCAGATGATACAGCTTGGGTCCAAAAGTACGGCGGAGATGCCTTCTAAAATCATTGTTTTTCCTCCCCTCTTACCCTAAAATCCCAACAGGCAGCGTGAGTGCAAAGCCTTTTACGAACAACAGGTACACACAACTTGCAAATACAACTGCGATGATTGCGGTGAGAATGATTTGCTTTTTATTTCTCTGGTCTTTAGGAAGCAGCCACATAGTCATCAGGAAAATAAAAATGCTGGACATGATAACAAAGCCTACTAATTCCAGCAGTCCGACATAGCCAATCAGCAGCACAAAGGTCAAAACTACAGAAAATACAGCTTGTTGAATGGTCAGATCTGTTTGATTCTCTTCCTGACAGTCAGCGCGTTTCTTGCTTAAAACCCCTTGGATAATCTGTATAACACTTAGAAGCATTAGAATGGTGCCGTAGACTTTGGGCATAAAATCCGAACTGATAAAGCCGTCATTAAATGTGGGAATCTGAAATGCCATTACAAAATACGTAGCAGCAAATAAGAAAAAGACACTTCCTCCGATAAACTCCCTATATCTTTTCACTTTTTTACCTCCATTTTTATTTGAAAATTGCCCTAATACTTTTATTTGTTTATCACCTTCTCAAAATTTTATAACGGCTATTTTTAAGAGAAAACGAGCTGTCATACCATTTAGTTGTTGTGTTGTAAACAGTATAACAATGATTTTTCACAAATTCTATCATTTTTTTGTATTTCTTGTTGCTCATATTGCTCACTTCTGCTATACTGAAAAAAAGAAAAATTTGGAGGGCAATATTATGCAATTAGAATTTGATATTCAGCGAAATTTGCACAGTTTTCAAGACCTCAGTGAACCGCACTGGCATGACAGTTTTGAGATTCTAATCTGCTTGGCAGATGGAGGTAAATTCATGTTGAATGACAATTTCCTTCCTTTGTACCGCGGCGTGGTTCTTTTGGTTGAAAAGGGCAGTTTACATCGTTGTGTCGTTGAGGTTTCATCATACGAGCGCTACATTATTCATGTCTCATACGAAACACTTTGGCTGCTTTCCAGCCCACAGACAAATTTAATCTCTATCCTGGAATATGCGGGAAACTATACAATCTTTGACGATGAACAACTAGAAGAAATCAGTTCACTGATTGAGGCGTGTCTTCATCAGTCATCGGAGATTGGAGCAGACTTTGAGCGCAACATTCTTTTTATGCGCATCATTCTCTATGTTATCCAGCATCTAAATCGCAGGCAGCTCAGCACTGCAGCGGCCCCATCCAAAGAATTTTTAAAGGTAATGCCCATCATAAACTATATTCATGACAATTATGACCACGAAATTTCTTTGGATGCTATCAGTCGGGACTTCTTTATCAGCAAGTACTACTTATGCCGTCTTTTTAAATCGACCACCGGCTTTAGTGTGGGTGGGTATATCACAAATTATCGCATTCGTCAGTCTTGCGCATTACTCCGAAAAGGCGCTTCTGTACAGGAGGCAGGAGAGCAAGTGGGTTTTGGAAATAATGCAAATTTCATCCGCACATTTAAAAAAATCATAGGAACCACGCCGGGAAAGTATAGCCGGCAGTATCAGAGCAACACCACACAATGATCTGCTTTCCAGTAAAATGAACACAACCACCAGCGAAGCTGGTGGTTGTCACTATGCGGGCATAGCCCTTTGTTCCTCGCGGACGCGTGCAACGCGTAATACGGATCTGCCAACTGCGTAAGGACTGCTACTTGCCGCCCGTAAACGGGCTGTTAGATGGGATTCTCAGTTGTTCTCCCATCTCATCCTCTTTTAGTTGGTTCCTCACATACTCCGCAATTCGGCTCTCGTTTTTCCCTACTGTGTCCACATAGTACCCCCTGCACCAAAATTCTCGGTTTCGGTACTTGTATTTCAGCTCGCCGAATTGCTCATACAGCATTGTGCTGCTCTTCCCTTTCAGATACCCCATAAAGTGCGATACTGACATTTTCGGTGGTATCTCCACAAACAGGTGGATGTGGTTGGGGCACGCTTCCGCCTCTATGATCTTTACCCCTTTCCACTCACATAACTGCCGCAGTATTTTCCCTATTGCTGCTCTCTTTTCTCCGTAAAATACCCTCCGGCGGTACTTCGGCGCAAATACAATATGATATTTGCAATTCCATCGTGTATGGGATAAACTATTGATATCATTCAGTCCCATCTGAATGTCCTCCCTATTACAATATATTTACGGATCAAGGCACGGCAGCCAGCCGTGTCTTTTTCCGCATCGTTGCCAAAGCTGTTAGAATGAGAGGGTCTTGGCCTGATGTACACCTCCAAGGACCATTGCGTCCGTAGCGAAGTCTGTCAGCCAGCCTCTCATTCGCAGCGTTCGATTTATGCAGGTTGAGCCACCTCCTTGGTGCGCCCGTGTCATCAAATAGATTGGATCGGCAATGGTGGAATGGCTGGTCGCCAAAACAAATCCATGATGAGGAGCGATCAATATGAACAATGTGGCAGGGATCGATGTTTCCAAAGGAAAGAGCATGGTATCCGTTCTTCGTCCTTTTGGAGAAGTGGTGGCAAAACCATTTTCTGTTGGTCACACCGGCAGCGAACTCAAGGAGCTGGCAGACTACTTGAAAAGCCTGGATGGTGAGACACGGGTAGTCATGGAGCACACCGGACGGTACTATGAGCCAGTAGCTCGTTTTCTTCATGAAGAGGGCGTCTTTGTCAGCGCAGTCAATCCGAAGCTTATCAAGGACTATGGAAACAACACCCTGCGAAAAGTGAAAACAGACAAGGCAGATGCCCGGAAGATCGCCCGCTATGGGCTTGTCCCCACAAGGGGGATGCCATGTCTCTAAGCGGCAGAGCCGCCAAGAGCCATGCAAACAACTGGGCAGAATTGCGCCAACATACACCCATGGATACGATTCGAATGCAACTGAAAACGCTGAACCGGCAGCAGAGTCTATACGCTAAGACTAAGACGATGATGAAAAACAACCTCATCGCCCTTCTTGACCAGACCTATCCCGGCGTCAACGCCCTATTTGACAGCCCTGTCCGTGAGGACGGAAGCCAAAAGTGGGTGGACTTTGCCACGGCCTTTTGGCATGTGGACTGTGTGCGGAACATGAGCCTCGCTGCCTTTGCCGAGCGTTACCGCAAGTGGTGTAAACGGCATGGCTACAACTTCAG